>LXNI01000340.1_pt1 | contig 57255 bp, 47 predicted proteins | sample 809091 | NCBI WGS metagenome assembly LXNI01 (sample SAMN04870527, study PRJNA318959) | sponge metagenome | biome: 01000161; feature: marine sponge reef; material: water | host: Sarcotragus foetidus | place: Greece: Milos, Mediterranean Sea | collected 2013-05-29 | depth 5-7 m
GTGCGGGAACTGGTGACATTATTCATTCCCTAATCGTAGCCGGGATGGCAGTAGATCGCAAGGGATGTAGCCGGTGGATGAGAGTTGGAGAGATTCTATTTAACCTGTTGAAATACAGGTGGTTACAGAACTCTACGGACGCCTATGGACGACACTGGATTTCAGTGGTCCGCTCTCATGGCTGGATGGGACGACCGTGCGCGGCCCGCTACCGCGCGACCGTGAGCGGGGTCGCCGCCGCGCTACGTCGCGCAGCTACCGAGGCGCTACAGGCTCGGGGTATTGGGCCTCAGATCGAGGGTGACCTCGGCCGCCACATGGCCGACGTCGGCGCGCTCCTTCACGGCATCGCGCAGGCGCGGTTCGATCTTCCGGTAGGCTGCCAGAACACCGTCGCGCAGCCGCAGCCGCAACACCTTGATCGCGTTCACGTCGGGCCGGCTGGTCCGGGTTTCCTTCTTGGCCTCCTCGAGGTCGCGCGGCGTGATTCCGAAGGGCACCACCCCCACGTCGTCATGCCGCTCGGAGTCGAGATAGTGAACCGAAACGCTGACATCGCCCCGCGCCGTCTGATGCGAAATATCCCCAATCGCCCGAAAGCGGGCAGCGAGCGGCCCAATCTCGGTTCCCTGTGCCGCCCTGCGGTATCCCGACTCGACCAGGCCGAACAGGCGCCGCATGCGCTCCGGAGTCGTGGAGTCGCCGTCGGGAATGTCCGTGTCCAGTTCCTTGCCGCGGGCCTGCCGGTCGTTCAACGACAGCGCCCGCTCCATGTCCCTGCTGCGGGCACGGTCGATGTTTTCGAGAATTCTGTCTGGATTTGTCCTGTAACTCATCTCACCTCGCGGGAGTCCTCCCTGCCTCTGTGCTGACGTCCTGCGCGCCTTCTCAAGCGGCGAGAACGATAACGCCATACGGTTTGCCCGGCCAGAATCGGCGGCATAGGTTGGTGCGGCAACCGGTGCGCGGGTGCTTTGCCGGTTGTCCGACAAGACCCAATCGACCGGAGTTCTCCCAATGCCTCGACGCATCATCCTCGCCGTCTATGTGTGCGCCCTTTCGGCCCCCGCCTCGACGCTCAAGGCACAGACTGCCGACGAAAGTCTCGCCCACGGCGTCCCCGAAAACCCCAACGCCACCTATCATTTCGCGGATACCCTTGTGACGTCGATGAACACCCCGACCGGCGCCATGGAAATCGACCTCACGACCTCGGCCACCTTGGCAGCGGCGTTCGAAGCCGACCCGGAAGGAGTGCGCGTAACGGCGACGTTGCAGGCTCTGAGCATTACCATGGCAAACCCCATGATGGGGTCGCAGACCCTGGCACCGGAGACAACCGGAGACTTCGTCTTCGTGATGGACCCCCAAGGTACAGTGAACGTCCTTTCGACCCCCGGGATCGAGGGTCCGGCGGGATCCACATCAGCCGTCGTGGGCATGCCCTATGAGCTTTTCCCGCACCTGCCTGGCGCCGTGGCTCAGCCTGGAGAAAGCTGGTCCAACACGGTCAGCCGGTCGAACGAGACGACGGAAGCTACATCGACGACCACCACCGCATACACCTACACCCTGGTCGGCGACACGGTCGTGGACGGGCGCACGCTCGTCAGAATCGGCTTTACTGCCGAAGTGGAAACGACGGGCACGGTGGACATGGGGGGAATGTCCGCCGAACAGACAATCACCGGCACGGATACCGGTTTCGCGCTCTGGGACATGGCAGCGGGCCGGCTCCATTCAATGAAGATCGAACGCAACTACTCCGGTAGCATGAACACGCCGATGGGCTCGATGGCGATGGAGATTTCCGGGACTTCGCACCGCTGGATGGAGAACTGACATGATCGATGAGAGCGCCGCCGCCACCGGGCACCCGGAAGAGACCGAGCTTCCGCCCCGTCCGCCCTTCTTCAGCCGGTTGTGGAGAGTGTTCGTCCAACCCGGCGCCCTGTTCACCGAACTGGCCCGAAACCCTGCCTGGTTTCCGATGGCGCTCCTGGTGGCAGCCATCGTCGCCGCGGTCATGTGGTTCACCCCGGTGGAACTGTTCCAGCAGGCGGCGATTAGCGGTGCTCCCGCGGAACAAGCGGCCGAGATGGCCGAAGGGATGGCCCAGGTTCCCCCCATGCTCATCAAGGGCGGGGCCGTCGGAGCGGCTTTCCTGATGACGCTCCTGTTCCCGATCGTCCTCGGCGCGATCACCTACGTCATCTTCGTCTTCATCCGCGGCGACGAGGCCACGTACAAGCAGCACCTGGGCGTGGTCGCGCACGCCGGAGTCATCAGCGCGCTGGGTGCGATCCTGAACGGGTTCGTCAACAATCGCGGCGGCACGCTCGAGCAAACGCTGTCGGTCGGCACGTTCCTTCCGTTCCTTCCCGACGGCTATTTCACGGAACTGCTGCTGGCGCTCGATCTGTTCCAGCTCTGGGGCGCGATCGTCGCCGGCATCGGCCTGGCCGCGATCGATCCCAGGCGGAGCGCAGGCTCCACAGCGGCAATCCTCATCGCGCTGGTGGTTGTGATCGGTTTGATCAGAGCGGCCTTCTAGGAGGTGGCCACGACCCCACCTGTGGACCGGGGGCCCACCGACACGGAGAAGAGGGAGAACGGGCGTCCCTGGCTTGGCCGCGCCGTACTGGCGGTGGCTGCCTTGGCCGCGCTGTTCCACCTGTACGGCGCGGGTTTCGCGCCCTTCACCGCCCTGGTGCAGCGACCCGTCCACCTCGCGCTCATGGGGACGCTGGCCTTTCTGGGGGTCGGGGTGCGCGTGCGGCCGCGATCGAAGCTGGGGTGGGGAATCAACTTCACCTTCGCCGCGATCCTGGTGCTCTGCGCCCTCTACCTGGTATCGCAGAACGAGGCGCTGGTGGCGCGCTCCGGGAGCCCCACCGCGCTGGACCTGGCGGCGGGGGCGGTGGTGGTCGGCGCTGTCCTCCTCCTCGCCAAGCGGGCGACGGGGTGGGGCCTGGTGGTGGTCGCGACGGCGGCGCTGCTGTACGCGCTCCTCGGGCCGTGGCTGCCCGGCTTCCTGGCGCACCGCGGGTACGGCCCCACCCGCCTGATCGAGCAGCTCTTCCTGTCCACCGAGGGCATCTGGGGGGTGCCGCTCGGCGTTTCGGCCGACTTCGTGTACCTCTTCGTGCTCTTCGGCGCCTTCCTGGACGTAGCCGGGGGCGGCGCGCTCCTCATCGCGCTCGCGGACCGGGTTGCCGGGCGCACGCGGGGCGGCCCCGCGAAGACCGCCGCGGTGGCCAGCGCCTTCATGGGATCGCTCTCCGGCAGCGCCGTCGCCAACGTGGTGACGACGGGCACCTTCACCATCCCGTTGATGCGCCGCTCGGGCTTCCGCCCCTTCTTCGCCGGCGCCATCGAGGCCGCGGCCAGCACAGGCGGCCAGCTCATGCCCCCGGTCATGGGGGCGGGCGCCTTCATCCTCGCGACCTGGACCAACATCCCCTACGGGCGCGTCGCCCTCGCGGCCGCCATCCCCGCGCTCCTCTACTACGCCGCGCTGCTTTGGGCCATCCACTTCCGCGCCTCGAAGATGGGGCTCGAGGGGTCGGCCGATTCGCGCGGCGAGGGCGTGCTGGGACGCATTCACCTCCTGCTGCCGGTTGCGGTCATCGTCGCGATGCTGGCGATGGGGCGCTCGCCGATGCGCGCCGCCTTCTGGGGTGTCGTGATCTCGCTGCTCGCGGCCTACGCGGTGCCGGCCACCCGCCCCGCCGTCGCCGACCTCGTGAAGGCGCTGCGCAAGGGGGCCTCGGGCGCGGTGCAGGTGGCGGCGGCGTGCGCGGCGGCGGGCGTCGTCGTCGGGGTCGCGTCGCTGACGGGGATCGGGCTGCGCATGTCCGAGCTGATCGTGGTCATCTCGCAGGGCAACCTCCTCGTCGCGCTGATCCTGACCGCGATGGGCTCGATCGTGCTGGGGATGGGTCTTCCCACCACGGCCGCCTACGTCGTTCTGGCGGCCCTGGGCGCGCCCGCCCTGGTCGAACTGGGTGTGCCGCTCCTCGGCGCTCACCTCTTCATCTTCTACTTCGGCTGCATTTCCAACGTCACGCCGCCGGTGTCGCTGGCCGCCTATGCCGCGGCCGGGATCGCCGACTCTCCTCCACTCAAGACGGCCTGGACCGCCATGGGCCTCGCGGCTGCGGGGTTCCTGGTGCCCTTCATGTTCATCTATGCGCCCCCGCTGATCCTGTCGGGGACGCCGTTTGCGATCGCGACCACGACCCTGACCGCCCTGATCGGGGTGATTGCGCTCGCAGGCTCCGTGATCGGGTACGTGCGCTCGCCCATGAGCGCCTGGCGACGGATCGTCCTGATGGGGGCGGCGCTGGCGCTGATCACGCCCGGGTTCATGTGGGACGGCATCGGGTTGGCGCTATTATTTGTGGCCGGATTCGTGGGCGTCGACCGCGACGGCGGCGAGCACGCCCGGCAAGCCTGAAGCACCAAGTCCGCAGTTCAACCGGATCACCCGCATGAAACGACGCAACCTACTCCACGCCTGCGCCGCGCTCGCAATCGGGACCGCCGCATGCTCCGACGGCGCCTCCAGAGAATTCCTCAGCCTGGGCACGGCCGGCACCGGCGGCATCTACTACCCCCTGGGCGGCGCGATGGCGGCGCGCATGTCGGTCAACGATTCGCTTCGCCAGTACACCGCCGAAGTCAGCGGCGGTTCGGTCGAGAACGTGAACCGGCTGAGGGAGCGCCAGACGGACCTGGCCTTCGCGACCGGCAACACGGTCTACGAGGCGTCGACGGGCGGCCAGGACTACGCCGAGGCGGTCTCGCAACTGCGGATCCTCGCGCCCCTCTACCCCAACATGACGCACGTCGTCGTGTCGAGAAGCTCCACCGCCACGTCGGTCGCGGACCTGAGGGGCGGCCTGGTCTCGGTGGGCCCCCCGGGCAGCGGCACCGAGCAGATGTCACGGCAGATTCTGGAGGCCTACGGGCTCACCTACGACGACGTAACCCCCCGCTACCTCAGCTTCAACGAGTCCGCCACCGCGCTCAAGGACGGCGCGATCGAAGCCGCGATCATCTCGGTGGGCTACCCCGCCGCCGCCGTGCTCGAAGCGACCACGACCGGCGGCGCCCGCCTGCTCGCGATGGAGCCCGAGCGCATCCAGCTCCTGCGCGAGAAGTACCCGTACTACATCCGCGGCGAGATCCCCGCGGGGACCTATCCCGGCGTGGACGAGCCCCTCGAGACGGCCGCGATCATGAACTGGGTCATCGCCATGGCGGAGCTCCCGGGCGACGTGGTCGACGGCGTCATGCGGATCCTGACCGTCGAGAAGGACGACCTGGCCCAGGTGCACGACATGGTCAACCAGATCGACATGGCCACGCTCCTCGAAGCGCCGATCGAACTGCACGACGTGACCCGCGCGTGGGTCGACGACAATCTCCCTTCGGCGAATCAGTAGCCGCCGCCGATCGGCCAGCCGCATACTCCGATGAGCCCACCGCTAACCTGCCAGCGCGACCGCTTCTCGCTGCCCGACGACTTCCACTACCTCAACTGCGCCTACATGGGGCCGCTTCCCCGCGCGGCCGAACGGGCCGGCATCGAGGGCCTGCGCGCCAAGCGTTTCCCACAAGCCATTGCCCCGCAGGACTTTTTCCGCCCCGTGGAGGAAGTCCGCGAGCGCTTCGCCCGCTTGATCGGCGCCCCCGAGCCGAACCGAATCGCCACCGTGCCCTCGGTTTCGTACGCCGTCTCGACGATCACCCGCAACACCAACCCCCCACCGGGGTCCAACATCGTCATCGTCCACGAGCAGTTTCCCGGAAATGTGTACCCGTGGCGGCGTCTGGTGGGGGAAAAGGGCGGCGAACTCCGCGTGGTGACGCCCCCGCGCGACGGTGGGCGGGGCGCCCGATGGAGCGAGCGGATACTCGACCACATCGACGCGGCCACCATCGCCGTCGCCATGGGCACCGTGCACTGGACGGACGGCACCCGGTTCGATCTCGCCGCGATCCGCGAGCGCACCCTCGAAGTCGGGGCCGCGCTCGTCCTCGACGGGACGCAGACCGTCGGCGCCGCACCGATCGACGTCGTCGCGCTAGACCCCGATGCCCTCGTCGTCGCCGGCTACAAGTGGCTGCTCGGCCCCTACTCCCTCTCGCTCGCCTGGTTCGGCGACCGCTACCTCGACGGCATCCCGCTCGAGGAGACCTGGATCGCCCGGCGCGACTCCGAGAACTTCGCGGGACTGGTCGAGTACGTCGACGACTACCAGCCCGGGGCCCTGCGCTTCGAGGTGGGCCAGCGCAGCAACTTCGCGCTCGTCCCCGCGCTGTCGGCCTCGCTGGAGCTGATCCTCGAGTGGCGCCCCGAACGCGTCGCCGCCTACTGCACGGCGCTCATGGACGGCGCCTTCGAGCGCCTCCGCGCCCTCGGCCTGCGCGTCGAGGAAGCGGCCTGGCGCAGCCCCCATCTCTTCGGCCTCGGCCTCCCGCCCGGCGCCGACCTCGAGCGACTCAAGGAGGCCCTCACGCGGCACCGCGTCGGCGTGTCCTTCCGGGGAAGCAGCGTGCGAGTATCGCCCAACGTCTACAACACCAGGGACGATGTGGAGGCGCTCATCGACGCGTTCAAGGCGGCGCTGGCCGGCTGAGTGCGGGGTGCCGGCCGGCTGATCGCGGGCGCCGGCCGGCTGATCGCGCGGAGTGCCGGCGCGCGTAGGCCGGACAGCCGTGGCTAGCGGATCGTAATCCCCGGTCCGAACTCCACCTTCGCCTCCACGCCGACTTCGATCCCGTTCTCGGCGAACCACCCCTGGCGGACCTCGAGCAACAGCGAAGTCGAGATCACCGAGTCGACCAGCGTCTCGTCGAGCGGCTCCATCTGCTTGATCACGCCGATCCGGTTGCTGTCGTCGAAGAAGGCGACATCCAGCGGGACGTGGGTGTCCTTCATCCAGAGGTAGCGCTCTTCGCTCCTGGGAAAGACGAAGAGCATTCCGGTTCCGTCCGGGACCGCGCCGCGGTCCATCAGGCCCTTCTCCCGCTGCTCGGGGGTCCCGGCGACTTCGGCCACGACGGTGTCGCTGCCGAAGATCACCCAGGCCGTCCCGGGATTGGGCAGCCGAGCTGCCTGTGCGTGCGCGCCGGGCGCGACGAGAACGGCCGCAAGCGTCGCCGCCAGCAGCGGCCCTGTCCATGCGGAAACCCTGCCCCCTGCGCGCACCCTTTGCCTCTTTCCGGTTGATGACCTGCCCTCCCCTACGACCACGCCCCACGGTAGTTTACTGCCCGAACCCTCGCCACGCCCATCCAGGACCAGGGAACACACCGTGCCCATCGACCCCGAGCTGCTCGAAATCCTCGTCTGTCCCGAGACCAAACAGCCGCTCACCGTGGCGAGCGCCGAGTTGCTGAAGCGCCTCAACGCCACCCTGGCGGACGGCAGCGCGGAAACCCGCGGCGGGGAGGCCATCCCGGAACCCGTGACCGAAGGGCTCCTGCGCGAAGACGGCCGCGTCCTTTACCCGATCCGCCAGAGCATCCCGATCATGCTCATCGACGAGTCGATCGAGGTGGGTGACCTGTAGCTGTCCACGGAGCGCGCCGCGCACGTGATGTAATGTAAACACGACAATATGTAATGTCGCATTTACACTATGCCGCCCACCAGGTGCCCCTTTGCCACCGTAACCGCCTGACCGATCAACTCCACGCGGTCGCCGCGATCCCGCACAGTGAGCGACCCTCCGCGCGCGGACCGCTGCCGCGCCGACATCTCGGTCCTGTCCAGCACACGCGCCCAGTAGGGTGTCAAAGTGGTATGAGCCACACCCGTAACCGGGTCCTCGTCGACGCCGACCCAGGGCCCGAAGACCCTCGACACGAAATCGATGCCGGCATCCGCACCGGGCGCGGTGACCGCGACGCAGATCGGGTTGCCCGGCAGCGCCAGCCGGCCCAGGGCGCCGAAGTCGGGCCGCGTGGCAAGCACCTCTTCCTCGGTGCCGAGGACAACGAGATCGACAGTTCCGGAAGCCGCGAACGCGGCCGTGTCCGGGTCGATGCCCAGCGCCTCGGCCAGACCCGCCGGCATGGGAGCCGCCTGCGCGGGGTTCGCGGGGAAATCGAGGCGCAACCGGTCGCCGTCGACGTGGACGGTCAGCGGGCCCGAGAGCGAATGGAAGCGCACCGGGCCCGGAACGCCCAATTCACGCAGAAGCACATGGGCGCTGGCCAGCGTTGCGTGACCGCACAGCGGCACCTCGACCGCCGGCGTGAACCACCGAAGCCGCCGCACGCCCTCGTCGCCGGCCTCATGTACGAAGGCGGTCTCGGAGAGGTTCATCTCCCGGGCAATGTCCGCCATGGCCCTTTCCGGCAGCGCGTCGATCTCCAGACAGACTGCTGCGGGGTTGCCCGAAAACGGGGTATCGGTGAAAGCGTCTACGGTGTAGAATGGAATCCCTTGTCCGGTCATGGTTTTCGGGGTTTCGGAGGGGCGGGCAGCAAAGGCCGGAAGGCCGGTGACACGATGATGGAATCTACAGTCTCGAACGCTTCCGCAGCTCCCAAACAGGCCTGTACCGGGTGAGAGAGGGCGAGTCGCTCATCACCGCGGGCGGCTTTGCCCGCTTCTACACGCCCCTGGCGGCAACCAGCCTCCTGCTCACGGCGACCAACCCGATTCTGGCCGCGGCCCTGGCCCGCTCCAGCGACCCCATCACCGCGCTGGCCGGCTACCAGGTGGCCTTCGCGGTGTGCGGCGTCCTCTACGCGCCCCTCCTCGTCGTGCAGCAGGTCGCCGCGGCGCGCCTGCTCGCGGGTGGCTCCTTCTCGCCCGTCTGCCGTTTCGCCTACCTCGTCGGCGCCCTCCTCTCGCTGCTCGGCGCGCTGATCGCCTACACGACCGTCGGCGACCTCTTCTTCGCGAACGTCATCGGCGTCGGCTCCGCGGTGCTCGACGAAGCCGTCCGCGCCATGCAGTGGCTCTGGCCCGTGCCGTTCCTCACCGCGGTCCGCGCCGCCCACCAGGGCCGCCTCGTGGCCGGTCACCGCACCTTGCCGATTGCGGGCGCGACCGGCGGCCGCACCGGAATCCTCGCCATCGTGGCCTTCGCGCTGCTCGCCACCGGCGGCGGCGCCTGGCTCGGGGCCGCCGCTTTCACCATCGGCATGATCGTCGAGACGCTGGTCGTCATGATCGCCCGCACTCCCGGTCTGCAGCTGGAACAGGAGGACTGCGAGGTCGACAACGAGAACGTCGCCCGCTTCTCGGCTCCGCTGATGCTCAACGTCCTGCTCTGGTGGGCGACCCCGCTGATCATCAACGCCGTGCTCGCGCGCACCGCCAATCCGGACACCGCACTCGCCGCGTTCGCAGTGGTCGAAGCCGTGGCGTGGTTCATCGCCGCCCCGGTGGGACAGCTCCAGCACGCGAGCATCGCGCTGGTAAAGTGCTCCGAAACCCACCGCCGCGTCTGCACCTGGGGCGCCGTCGTCGCCTTCACGATGCTGGGCCTGCTCCTCCTCATTTCGATCCCGTCGCTGCGCGAGCCGCTTCTCGGCTACCTCTTCGCGCTCGACGCCGACCTGATCGCCGTGGCGGGCCCCGCGCTGCCCATCGCTGCCGCGTATCCGCTGCTCTACGGCATCCGCCAGTACTACCAGGGCCTCTTCGTCCGCTCGGGAAGGCCCGTCATGGTGGGTGTCGGAGCCGTGCTGAGGGTGACGACCATCGTCATCGCCGCGGTCCTGGTCCACGACGCGGGCGTCGGCGGCGCCGTCCTGGGCGTCGGACTGGCCGTCTTCGGCCTCGCCTTCGAAGGACTCTTCCTGATCCGCTACTCCAGGAAGGACGTAATGCCGGAGTTGCGCGCCAAACGCGCCGCGGCCGTCAACCCGGAGGCGTTCGAGGGGGTTTCGGAGTAGCCTGCGAGGGCGCCCCCCTCAGGCCACGCGCCGCTTCCGCTTCAGGAAGTCGAGCATGATGTACTGCCCCAGCGTCATCGTCGACGTGAAGTAGGCCTTGCCGCGGGCGATCTTCGTGATCTGCCGGACGAACCGCACCAGGTACGCGTCGTTGGCCAGCATGAAGGTGTTGATCGGAATGCCCGCCCGGCGGCAGGCCGAGGCCTCGCGATAGGTCGCACGCAGGATGTTGCGGTCGAGCCCGGCCGAGTTCTTGTAGATCTTGCCGCGGGGCAGGGTGATCGCGCTGGGCTTCCCGTCGGTGATCATGATGATCTGCCGCATGTCCTTCTTCTGGGCGCGCAGCAGCCGCCGCGCCACCTCCAGCCCCTCTGCGGTGTTGGTGTGGAAAGGACCGACCTGCGCCCTGGCCAGGCGGGCGAGCGGAATCTCCTCGGCGCGGTCGCCGAAGGTCACGACCCGCAGCGAATCGCCCGGAAACTCGGTGCGAATCAGGTGCGAGAGCGCCAGCGCCACCTTCTTGGCGGGCGAAAAGCGGTCTTCGCCGTAGAGGATCATCGAATGCGAGATGTCCAGCATGACGACCGTCGCGCACGAGGACCGGTAGTCGGTCTGGTGGACCATGAGGTCCTTGTAGTCGAGGTCGATCGGCACCTGCAGCCCGTCCCTCGCAATCGCGTTCTTGAGCGTCTCGGGGATGTCGAGGTTGAGCGTGTCGCCGAAGTCGTAGGGTTTGCTGCCCGCGTCGGCTTCAACACCTGTAGCGTATTCCTGAGTCTCGTGCGCCCCGATGCTGGACCGCCCCAGCGAGCCCAGCAGGCTTCGCAGCGCACGGTACCCGAGAAAGTCGAGCCCCTGGCGCGTGAGGTTGAAGTGCACCTGGCCCGCAGCCTCGCGCGCATCGTCGACGAACCCCTCTCCCACGGCCTCCCCGGTCGCCCCTCCGGAGGGGGACGGGTTGCCGTCGAGGGTGATGTACCCCTCGTCGACCATCTTCTGAATCAGCTCGTCGAGAAGGTCGGCGATCTCCTGCTGCACCTCGGGATTGCCGGGGCCGTCCCCCCGCAACTCGTCGACCATCTCCTGCGTGAGCTGCCCGCTCTGGACGAGTGCGCGCAGCAGCGCCTGTTTGAGCGCATCGAGCGAGGATGTATCCTCTATCCCGGACCATCCCCAGTAGGGGTGGAAGTGGGGACCACCGGCGAAGCCTCCGTCCAGAAGGAACTCGGAGAGCATCTCCATGAGGCCCTCGAGGTTGAGGGCGTCGAGCAGCCCCTTCCGGTACTTGGTATAGGTGGTGAAGCGCATGGATGAAGACTACGGATCAGACGGGCGGGACGCCACGACCGGCGGGCCCCCCGACCCGGTTGGATTCCGGCGGGCGCTCCAGGCTCACTTCGACCTCCACCACCGCCCTCTGCCGTGGCGCACCCACCGGAATCCGTACCGTGTGCTGGTCTCGGAGTTCATGTTGCAGCAGACCCGCGTCGAGACCGTCGCTCCCTACTACGAGAAATGGCTGAAACGGTTCCCGGGTTTCCTCGAACTCGCCGACGCACGGCTGGACGACGTGATCCTCGCCTGGAAGGGCCTCGGGTACTACTCCCGGGCACGAAACCTCCACCGGACGGCGCAAATGGTGCGCGATCGGCACGGTGGAGAGCTGCCAGAGGACCCGATCGAGCTCAAAACGCTACCCGGGATCGGCGAATACACGGCGGGCGCGGTGGCGAGCATCGCCTTCGGCAGAGCGGTGCCGGCAGTGGACGGCAACGTCCGGCGCGTCCTGGCACGCCTGCTGGACATCGCGGACCCCACCCCCGCCCAACTCCGCCGCGCGGCGACCCGGCTGCTCGACCCCGACCGCCCCGGCGACCACAACGAAGCCATGATGGAGCTCGGCGCGACCATCTGCACCCCACGCGCGCCCCGTTGCGGCGAATGCCCCGTTGCGGCTTCCTGTGCCGCACGCGCGGCCGGCACCGTGTCCCGGCGCCCCGCCCCCCGCCCACCCCGCCCCATACCGCGAGCCGACTACGCCACCGTCGTGGCCCTCGACCCGGCAGGCCGGGCCCTGCTGGCAAAGCGCCCCGAAACCGGCCTCCTGGCCGGCATGTGGGAATTCCCGTCGGCCCCGCTCACGCCCACCACCGCCCCCGACCCCACCCCCACCGCCCTGCACCACCTCGCCACCTTCGGCTACCACGGCCAGCCGGCCACCACCCTAACCCCCGTCCCCCACGCCTTCACACACCTCCACGCCACCTACCACCCCGTCGTCGTGCACTGCGACCCGGACGCCCAGGCCCGCCCCTCGGACGCCCAGGCCCGCCCCCGCCCCCCATCCCCGCACCGCGACGACATCCCCCCGGACTCCCAGCTCCACGCCGGCGCCCCCACCACCGCCTGGGTACACCCCTCCCGCTTCGACGAATGGGCCCTCCCGGTCGCGCAGCAGAGGATCGCCGCGCTGCTCAGCAGTTCACGCGCTGCTCACGGCCTCGAACGCCGGTAACCGCCCCCGCGCGTCCGGCTGATCTTCTGTTCGGCCACCAGTCCTTCGAGAACCAGCTCGCAGGCAGCGGCCTTCAACCCGTCGGAACCGTCCTCCGGCGCCAACCCCAGCAGATCCGTAAGCTCCAGCAACCCCGGCACCTGGCCGAACCCGACCACGCACGCCGAAGCCGCCGCGTCTTCCGACACCTGCATCACCCCGCCCGACTCGAAATACTCGACGATCGCATCGACGTCCGCGCCGGCGCCGTAGTTGCCGAAGGTCGCGCCCGCCGCCGCCGAAACGAGCTCGCGGGCAATGCGTCCGGCCCCGTGGAGTTCGCCCTCGTACTCCAGCTCCATCTTGCCCGTGACTGCGGGGAGCGATGCATAGATGTCGCCGATGCGCGGCACCACGTCGCTCTCGTCCTGCCTGATCGCACGCTGTTCGGCGCTCGACACGAGCGTCTCGAGGACGGCGATGGGCATGCGCTGGCTGACGCCGCTGCGCTGATCGACGCGCGGCTCCATGCGCGCCAGAAAGGCCATCCGCTCGACCACTTCGCGCACGAACGGCGGGATCTGCAGTGGGCGTCCGTTGCGGTGGGTCCACGCCTCCTGCTCGGTGATCGCCATGCCCGTCGCGACCTCCTTCGGATAGTGCGTGCGCACTTCCGACGCGATGCGATCCTTGAGCGGCGTGATGATCTTGCCGCGCGCGGTGTAGTCCTCGGGATTCGCGGTGAAGGCGATCAGCAGGTCGAGGCGCAGGCGGATCGGGTAGCCTTTGATCTGGACGTCGCCTTCCTCGAGGATGTTGAAGAGGCCGACCTGAATCCGCGGCGACAGGTCCGGCAGCTCGTTCATCGCGAAGATGCCGCGGTTCGCACGGGGGAGCATGCCGTAGTGGATGGTGAGCTCGTCCGACAGGATGTGGCCCCCGCGCGCCGCCTTGATCGGGTCGAGGTCGCCGATGATGTCCGCGATCGTCACGTCGGGGGTCGCCAGCTTCTCCAGGTAGCGCTGCTCGCGCCCCAGCCACTCGATCGGGGTGTCGTCGCCGTGTTCGGCGATCATGCGGCGGCCGTGCTTGGAGATCGGCGCGAGAGGGTCGTCGTTCACCTCGCTGCCCGCGATGACCGGGATGCGCGCGTCGAGCAGATCGACCAGCTGGCGGAGTATCCGCGACTTTGCCTGTCCCCGCAGCCCCAGGAGAATGAAGTCGTGCCGGGACAGAATGGCGTTCACCAGCTGTGGAACGACGGAGTCCTCGTAGCCGCGGATGCCGGGAAAGAGCGTCGCGCCGGCCTCCAGTTTGCGGATCAGGTTGGCGCGGAGCTCGTCCTTGACGGGTTGCGAGCGGTAGCCGGAGGACTTGAGGGTGCCGAGGGTGGTGGGTGCGGATCGGTTCATGTGGGTAAGTTAACCACGGGATGGCCGCGCGCGAGGCATCAATCGGGCGCGGTTCGCGGGGCCTGAGCGATCCCGAGCAGAGCAAACAGGAGCCCAAGTGTCCGAACCAACGCCCGGCAGCCCGGTGCATCCGCATCGGTATCAGCCCGAGCTGCCGACCAACAAGCTGATCATCCGGGAGCCGCCCGGACCCGAAGCCGAACCGCTGGACGTCGTGTTCGTGGGCGCCGGACCCGCCGGGCTTGCGGGCGCGATCGAGCTTTCCCGCCTGGTCGCCGAGGGGAACGAAGCGGGCGACGGCGTCGGCGACGTCATGATCGGCGTCCTCGAAAAGGCCGAAGCGCTGGGCGACCACAACCTCTCCGGAGCGGTCGTCAACCCGCGCTCGTTTCAAGAGATGTTTCCCGGTATGTCATGGTCGGACTTACCGTTACGGCAACCGGTCGATCGCGAGGCGGTGTACTTTCTCACCGAACGCAACCACCTCCGCATCCCCGCGCCGCCCACCATGCGCAACCATGGCAACCACATCGCGTCCATCTGCGAGGTGGTGCGGTGGCTCGGCGAGCGCGCCGAAGAGCTCGGCGTCATGATCCTGCCCGGCTTCCCCGCCGACGGCCTCCTCGTGGACGGCGACGACGTGATCGGCGTCCGGACGGCGCCGCGCGGCCTGGACCGCGACGGGCGGCCCGCAGGCGGCAGCTACATGCCGCCGATGGACCTCACCGCCCGCGTGACCGTGCTCTCGGAAGGGACGAGGGGCGCCCTCTCGCAGGCGTACCTGGACTGGCAGGGCGTGGGCTCCACCAACCCCCAGATCTACTCGCTGGGGGTGAAGGAGCTGTGGGAGGTCCCGCGCCCGCTCGACCGGATCATCCACACCATGGGGTGGCCCCTCATGAGGGACGGGTTCGGCGGCACCTTCGCGTACCCCCTCGCCGACGACCTGGTCGCGCTCGGCCTCGTCGTCAGCCTCGACTACTCGAACGCGCGGCTCGACGTGCACGGACTGCTCCAGCGCATCAAGCACCACCCGCTCTTCCGCCGCATCCTCGAGGGCGGCGAGATGGTCGAGTGGGGCGCCAAGACGATCCCGGAAGGCGGCTACCATTCGCTGCCGGAACGCCGGCACGGGAGCGGCATCTGCATCGTGGGCGACGCGGCCGGGTACGTGGACGTCGCCTCGCTCAAGGGCATCCACTACGCCATGCATTCGGGGATTTTGGCCGCCCGCGCGATCTACGCGGCGCTGAAGGCCGACGACACTTCCGAGGCCGGCCTGGCGCCCTACACCAGCGCCGTCGACGACTCGTTCATCGCCCGGGACCTGAAACGCAACCGGAACATGCGGCTGGCCTTCAAGAGCGGCTTCTTCCTGGGAGGCGCGAAGGCGTCGCTGGCGACGGTCACCGGAGGCAGGGCCCCTGGAGGGGTGATTCCCACGGAGACCGACGCGGCCGAGCCGAAATCCATGGGCGAAGCGGTGGAAGTCGCTGGACCGCTGGCGGTGTCGAAGGTGGACGCCGTCTTCAAGAGCGGGAATCAGACCCGTGACGACATCCCGTCACACCTGACTCCAGGCGAGGACATACCCACCGAAGTTGCGGAGATGTACGTTCACCTGTGCCCCGCGGGAGTATATGAGCGGGACGGCGATCAACTGCGCGTGAACGCACCCAATTGTGTGGACTGCAAGGCGACCGACGTGCTGGGCCCAAGGTGGGCGCCGCGCGAGGGTGGCAGCGGTCCGCAGTACCGGAGAATGTGAGGAGAAGATGAGCGACCGACCGAGCGGAAATGTGGCCGACGTACCCCCCGCGGGACCCCTGTGCTTTGCGGGAAGAATCCGGATCGAGGTCGGCGGCGAGCAGATCGACGATACGGACGACGTCGCGCTGTGCCGCTGCGGCCATTCCAGCAACAAGCCCTACTGCGACGGGACCCACAACCTGGTCGGATTCGACGATCCCGGGGTGATCCTGGGCGGGCGCCTAGTGCCGGGCCGCGACGAGCCCGACGAGGACGAACCGGTCGTGATCGTCTGCGCCAAGGACGGACCCCTCCTGGTGCGGGGGCCGCTCACCGTGGTGGCGTCGGACGGCGCGACCGCCCAGGGTACGAAAGGGGCGCTGTGCCGGTGCGGTCTGTCGACGACCAAGCCGTTCTGCGACGGGTCGCATCGTGAAAGCGACTTCTCGGCGGAATGAGGTGCCGCCGGTGGCAGCTGAGCGTCGCATACTGACCCTGACGTAACGTTAGGGTAGTCATTTGTCCCAACTTTGAACTGTTTGCCCCCCAACTTTGGAAGAGGAAGCGCCGTGCAGACCCGAATACTCATAACATGCATCGCCGCAATAACTTGCGCCGGATGTGCCACAACCGGCGGATCCCCTCCGGACGGCACCCTGGCCTATGATGTCCCGTCACCGCCGACCGCCGTCTACCACATCGTCGACACGGCCGGGGTCTACGTGAACTCGCCGGTGGGAAGTCTGGACATCCCGGCCACGTCGTCCACGACCATGAGCATTGCGTTCGAGCGGGATCCGCGCGGGGTGCGGGCCACCGGCAGCGTGGAGAGTTTCCAGGCGTCGATGTCGAATCCGATGCAGGGGACCACGAACGCCGACCTGGACGACCTGAGCGGCAACCTGGAGATCGTGTTCGGCCGCCGCGGCGTCGAAGAGGTCGTCTCCGTCCCCCGGCTCTCGGGTCCGGCCGCCCAGCTGTCCCCATTCGAGCACATCGCGAACGACCTGTTCCCGCGCCTGCCCGATGCGGTCGCCGATCCCGGTGCCAGCTGGGTCGACACGGTGACCTGGTCGACGGACGACGGGACCATCGAGACGACGTCCAACTCCGTGTACACGTACACGCTGGTGGGCGACACCGTCGTCGACGGACGGACGCTGCGGCACATCGCGGTCGCCGGCGACGTCACCAACGAGGCCGAATTCGTGCAGGGCGGCACGACGATGACGCAGAGCATCACCGGATCGGCGAACGGTTTCGTGCTGTGGGATGCCGAGCGGGGACTCCTGGCCCATGCCTACTTCGACCGCGATCTGGCGGGGAGCATGACGATCCCGGGCATGGCGTCCTTCGACATGAGCCTTGCGGGCCCGGTGCGGGTCCGGCTGCAGAACTGACGGGCGGCCACTACATGAACTCCACAAACGCAATCCGCATTCACAAACTCGGCGGGCCCGAAGTGCTCCGCTGGGAAGAAGTCGCACTGCCCGACCCGGGGCCCGGCGAAGTGCTGGTCCGGCAGGAGGCCGTGGGGCTGAACTTCATCGACACCTATCACCGCAGCGGGCTCTACCCGGTGCCGTCGCTGCCCACCGCGATCGGAATGGAGGGCGCGGGGGTGGTCGAGGCGGTGGGACCCGTCGGAAACGGGTCGGGCGACGGTGCCAGCCAAGCGCCGTCATTCCAGCCCGGCGACCGGGTCGCGTACGGATTCGGCCTCGGCGGCTACTGCGAGCGCCGGGTGATGCGGACGGACCAGCTGGTCCCGATCCCCGACGGGGTCGACTCGGAGACCGCCGCGGCCGCGATGCTGAAGGGCATGACCTCCTGGTACCTGTGCCGCCGCACCTACCGCCTGGGCGCGGGCGAAACCGTGCTGGTGCACGCGGCTGCCGGCGGGGTGGGCACGATCCTGTCCCAGTGGTGCAAGGCGCTGGGCGCGACTGTCATCGGCACCGTTGGCAGCGCCGAAAAGGGCCAGGTGGCGCGCGAACACGGCTGCGACCACGTCATCCTCTACAAGGAAGAGGACTTCGTGGACCGCGTGCGCGAGATCACCGGCGGCGAAGGCGTCCCGGTCGTCTTCGACGGCGTGGGCAAGGCCACCTTCGACGGCTCGATGGAATGCCTCGCCCGCTTCGGCATGATGATCACTTTCGGCAACGCCTCGGGCGCCGTCCCTCCCCTCAACCTCCTGCGCCTGAGCGCAAAGGGAATCACCGTGGCCCGCCCTTCGCTCGCGCCGTACATCGAGCGGCGCGCGGACCTGGAGGAAGCCGCAGGCGAGCTGCTCGGTCACATCGAGGCCGGGCGAATCCGGCTGACCATCGGCCAGCGCTTCCCCCTCGCGGAGGCAGCCGCAGCCCACCGCGCGCTCGAGTCGCGGCAGACCTATGGGTGCACTGTTCTTGTGCCGTGACTGTCGGCCTGTGTCGACCGTGACACCGCTCCATCGCCTTCCCCTCGGAGCGCGGCATCAAGAATGACAACTAGACATTACAACATGACAACCTGTCTTTACATTGCAGTCACACATCCAAAGCGAATCCACGAATGAACACCGCGACCCTGACCCCAACCTCCCCCCGCACCGCCCGCCTCCTCGCGTCGCTGGGCATCGAGGACCTGAACCCCGGCGGCTTCGCCGGCGAGTGGATCGGCTCCGGCCCCGAACTCGATGTCCACACGCCGATCGACGGCACCCGCATCGCCACCGTCCGCCAGGTCACCGAGGACGAGTACGACCACATCGTCGCGCGCGCCCACGGGGCCTTCCTCCAGTGGCGCACGGTTCCCGCCCCCAAGCGCGGCGAGGTCGTCCGCCAGATCGGCGAGCGCCTGCGCCAGCACAAGGCGGCGCTGGGCGAACTCGTCACCCTCGAGATGGGCAAGATCCTCACCGAGGGCGAAGGCGAAGTCCAGGAAATGATCGACATCTGCGACTTCGCGACCGGCCTATCGCGCCAGCTCTACGGCCTGTCCATGCACTCCGAGCGCCCCGACCACCGCATGTTCGAGCAGTGGCATCCGCTGGGGGTGGTCGGCGTCATCACCGCCTTCAATTTCCCCGTCGCGGTATGGAGTTGGAACACGGCGATCGCGGCGGCGTGCGGCGACGCCGTCCTCTGGAAGCCCTCGAGCCAGACCCCGCTCACCGCAATCGCGTGCACCCGCATCGCGGCCGAGGTGGCGCGCGAGAACGGGCATGATCCCGCAATCTTCTCGTTGGTGGTGGGAAGAGGGTCCACGGTTGGGGACCGGCTCCTCCATGATCGGCGCATTCCGCTGGTTTCGGCCACAGGGAGCTGCAGAATGGGGTACCGCGTCGCGCGGGTCGTGGGCGAGCGCCTGGGCCGCACGATCCTCGAGCTCGGCGGCAACAACGCCATCGTGGTGACGCCCCACGCCAACATGGACCTCGTGCTTCCCGCCATTCTCTTCGGATCGGTTGGCACGGCGGGGCAGCGCTGCACGAGCACGCGCCGAATCATCGTCCACGAATCGATCCGGGGCGAACTGGAGCGGCGCCTCGTCACGGCCTACCAGGACGTGCGCATCGGCGACCCGCGCGATCCGGCCACCCTGATGGGCCCCGTCGTGAACCACCAGGCGGTCCTCGACCTCGAGAGCGCCGTGCGCCGCGTGCAGGACGAAGGCGGCAAGATCCTCTGCGGCGGCGAGCGCCTCGACGGCCCCGACTTCCCCGGCGGCCACTACGTCACCCCCTGCATCGCCTCTGCCCGGAACGACTTCGACATCGTGCAGGAGGAGACCTTCGCGCCGATCCTCTATATCATCGGTTACGGCAGCGCCGGTGCGACGCCCGCCCAGGCCGTGGACGAGGTGCACGAGGCCATCGCGCTGCACAACGACGTCCCCCAGGGGCTGTCCTCAGCGATCTTCACCGATCACATGCGCGAGGCGGAACTCTTCCTGTCCCACCGCGGCAGCGACTGCGGCATCGCCAACGTCAACATCGGCACCAGCGGCGCCGAGATCGGCGGGGCGTTCGGCGGCGAGAAGGAGACCGGCGGCGGCCGCGAGTCGGGGTCGGACGCGTGGAAGGCCTACATGCGGCGCCAGACGAATACGGTGAACTGGAGTCCGGAGCTGCCGCTGGCTCAAGGGGTGCGGTTCGGGTAGGAGGCCAGGGTGGGCGCGGGACGTTTCAGCTGAAACGTTTTCGCATCGTGATCGGGGTTGCCAGGCACCCGTGGACTGTCGGCGGGATGTCAGTGGCGAGGTCCGCCGGCCACCAGCGGCCGGAGTCCCGCTCGTTCGAGTCGCCGATTCAAGCGCGGCAGGTCATCGGCGAGCATTTGCTCGAAAGCGCGCAGGTGGATGGCGAGTTCGGCCGAGAGCTCGTCGAAGACTGCCTGGTAGGCGTCAATCGGTGTGCCGTCTCCCCGCTCCAGGTGGCTGCGGAGCCCGGTCAGGCGGTCGTTCAGCTTGATGGGGAAGGCGATCTTGTCCTTCGGGCTCTGGTTCCGGAGCTGATAGAGCTCTCCGGCGACCGCCTCGATTCCCGCCGCGAAGGCGGACACGTCGCCGCGTAGGGCAGCGTCTTCGGTTCCCGTGACGATCGCGTTGGCCTGGGCAACGAGATCCCGCGCGGTCATCACGGTCCTGTTCGCCCGGCTCTCGGCGTCGCGAATCGCCATGGCCAGGCTAAACTGGTCGGCGAAGGCGGTGGCGGGGATGTCCTCGAGCCTCGGGTCGGGCTGTACCTCGAAGGCTGCCTCGCGAGTCGCGTCGCCGACGGTCAGCCGCGCCCGGTAGCTGCCCGGAGGGGCCCAGGGCCCGACAGCCGGATTGCCGCCCTCCAGGACGATGCCCGGGAACGACACCGCGCCCGGGTAACGAAGGTCCCAGCGGGCCCGGTGGGTGCCTGCGCCCAGTTCGGCGTCGACGAGAGTTCGTGCGTGCTCACCGTCGTGGGACAGGACCTCGAGCAACACGCGCCCCGGCTGGCTCACGCGGAAGTCGATCACAGCGGGGACAGCCCGTCGAATCGCAGCCGCGGGATGGAAGAGGTGTACGTGGGGGCTGGCGGCGTCCGTGCCCGCGACGTTGGCGTCCGCGCCGGCAACCTCCGCGTCGACCTGCCGCAGCGTCTCGATGTCGTCGAGGACCCAGAAGGAACGGCCGTGGGTGCTGATCACGAGGTCGCGCTCCTCGACCGAGATCCCGGTGACGGGGGTGGTGGGAAGCTGGAAGGACAGGTCGTTCCAGGTTGCGCCGGCGTCGAAGGACACCTGCACGCCCTGCTCGGTGCCCACGAACAGAAGCCCCTGACGCTTCGGGTCCTCGCGGATTACACGCGTGAATGCGCCATCGGGGATGCCGTCGCTGATCGGGGTCCAGGTCGCCCCGTAGTCGTCGGTCTTCCATACATACGGAGACCGGTCATCCATCTCGTACCTGATGCCGGCTACGTGCGCGCGCGCCGGACTGTGCGGAGACACCTCGACGGTCATGACGCGCGTGTGAGGGGGCATGTCGGGGGGTGTGACATCGTCCCAGGTGGCGCCGCCGTCGCGCGACAGGTGGACGAGACCATCGTCGGAGCCGGTCCAGATCGTCTCGGAATCGTGCGGAGAGAGGCCGATCGAGTACAGCGTGCCGTAGATCTCGGGCCCGTCCTGGTCGAGCACGATGGGGCCGCCGGAGTCGTCGAGGGTCTCCGGTTCGGCGCGCGTCAGGTCCGGGCTGATCTTCGCCCACGACGCGCCCTCGTCGAGGGACCGCCACAGGTGCTGCGACCCGACGTAGAGCGCGTGCGGCGGGTTCGGGGCAACGGCGATGGGGTAGGTCCAGTTCCATCGCTCGGGCATGTCGCGCGCGGGCTCGCCCATGACGATGCGCGGCCACGGCTGAATGTCCCTGGCCGTGCCGGTCGCGCGGTCGTAGCGTGTGAGCGTGTTGGTCGCGCCCGCGTAAAAGATGTCGGGATTGGCGGGGTGCGGCGCGATGTAGCCGCTCTCGCCTCCGCCCACGGCGTACATCCACTCGGTGCTCGGGCCGCGCGGGTTGCGCAGATGCCCGGGCTCGGACGACACGCACACGGTGGAGTTGTCCTGCTGCGCGCCGCACACGTGATAGGGGAGGTCCGCAGTTGTCGCCAGGCGATAGATCTGGGCGGTCGGATACCGCATCGAGGTCCAGGTCCGGCCGCCGTTGACCGTGACAACGCCGCCCCCGTCGTTGCCGTTGATCATGCGCAACGGGTTCGTGGGATCGATCCACAGGTCGTGATGGTCGGCGTGGGTCTCGGGCACGCTCTCGAGGGTGCGGCCGCCGTCGGTCGAGCGCATGAGCCGGAAGTTGAGGATGTAGAGCGTGTTGCGATCGGCCGGGTCCGCCTCCAGCCGCTGGAAGTAGAACGCGCGCTGCCAGATGTCGCGATGGTTGTTGACGAGTTCCCAGGACCCGCCGCCGTCGTCGGATCGGTAGAGTCCGCCCTGTTCGGCCTCGACGTTGGCCCACACGCGGTCCGGGTCGGCGCCGGACACCGTGATCGTGACTTTACCGAGGACGCCGTCCGGGAGCCCCGGGTTGCGCGTGAGTTCGGTCCAGGTGTCGCCGCCGTTGGTGGATTTGAAGATTCCCGACCCCTCGCCCCCGCTCCAAAGGCGCCACGGCTTGCGATACACCTGCCAGAGCGTCGCGTACAGGACATTCGGATCGCTCGGATTCATGACGAGGTCGACGGCTCCGGTGTGCGCGTCGCGGTAGAGGATCTGCTCCCAGGTCTTGCCGCCATCGGTGGTCCGGAAGACTCCGCGCTCGGCGTTTGGCCCGAACGGATGGCCGAGGGCCGCCACGTAGGCGCGGTCGGGGTCGGCGGGATGGATGCGGATGCGCCCGATCGCGTGGGTGTCGGCGAGGCCCAGGTGCCGCCAACTCTTCCCGGCGTCGTCGGAACGGTAGACGCCGTCGCCCTGCAGCACGTTGGCGCGCAGCTGCACCTCGCCCATGCCGATGTAGACGATGTCGGGGTTGGAGGGCGCCATCGCCACCGCGCCGACCGAGGCGCTGCCGACCTGCCCATCGGTCACCGGGGCCCATGTGGTCCCGCCGTCTGTGGTCTTGAAGAGCCCCCCGCCCGTCGCGCCGAAGTAGTACTCGAACGGCCGTTCGGCGTGGCCCGCCACGGCGATCGAGCGTCCGCCCCGGTCAGGGCCGATCGATCGCCACTCCATGGGAGGGAGGAGGGATACGTAGTCCTGGGCGACGAGGCCCGGCGGCATCGCCGTCGACAGCGAGAGCGCAAGCACTGCGGCACCGAACCAACCGAGTCCGGCGAGGCGATACATGCGCACTGGGCCGCTTCGCTTCACGCGTTCACAACGTAAAGAGAACATTACATTCTGTCGTGTATAGTATACATGTTGCCACTCCAAGGCTACAGCTCTGCGTTGCTGCTCGGGCGGCTCTATCCACGGGCCGCCGGCCGGGCCTGCGGAAGTGCGCCCGGCGGTAGTACATGTATGCGAACCTCCCGCCAGCCGCCAGCAGGTCGCCTGCGAGTCGGGACCACGGCCTTGCCATGCGGAATCGAATACTCCTAAATATATAGTTGCTAATGGCGGTACCGCAGCCAACTCCCCAGTCCCTGGAGCCAACAACGAGTGAAAGCCCTGCCGACGCTTGCCGCGGTTGCAGCCCTCGCGGGTTGTACGGGTCCGGCCAGTCCCTACCCGCCCGGCTGGCTCAGCTACGGTTTTCCGTCCCCGCCACATGCCGTCTACGAGATAACGGACACCGTCGCGGGCATTGCGAAATCACCCGTCGGAGATCTCGAAGTCGCGGGGGAATACGGGATGTCGCTGGACCTGTCCTTCGAAAGAGCCCCTGAAGGCATGCGGGTCAGGGGCATCGCGAATGGATTCGAGGGCACCCTGTCCGATCCCGTGCAGGCAACCGGGGCCACGGAGCTCGAGTACCTGGCCGGCACCCTCGAGTTCACAATGAACCGGCGCGGCGTTGTCGAAGTGGAGTCGTTTCCCGAACTGTCCGGCGTGGATGCCGAGGTCTTTTCCTTCGCCGAGCTCGCCTACGACCTCTTTCCCCGCTTACCGGACACCGTCGTGGAACCGGGCGGCACCTGGCTGGATACGCTGAGGTGGCACACCGACGGAAGGGTGACCGAAGTGATCTCCAGAACGGTCTACGACTACACCCTGGTGGGAGACACCGTGGTGGACGGACGCGGCCTTCTGCACATCGCGGCGACGGGCAGGGTGGAATTCAGGATCTACACGGGACGGGCGGGCAACCTGACGCGACAGTCCATGAAGGGCTCGTCGACCGGAGTCATCCTGTGGGACCCCGAGAGCAGGCTGGTGACCTCGCACGAATACTCGAGGGATCTGGAGGGGACGGTGTCGAGGCCGAACAGGGCACCCTTCGGGCTGCGCCTGACCGAGGTCGTGCGGATCCGTCAGGGATTGTAGACGTAGACGACCGGAAGCCTGGAGATGTCCGTGATGCCCCTGTCCGTGTGGTGGTAGATGTTCATCCGGCCCGTTCCGCAGTCCCCGAACGCGTCGCAGGAAACCGTGCCGACCAGGCCGCTCATGGCGGTTGCGCCCACCTGTCGGCGCAGTTCCGCGCGGTCGATGTGCAGCCTGTCGCCCTCCTCCACGGCAACGGCGTCGATGGCCGAGAGGAGCATCGTGGTCGCGTCGTAGGTGTGTGCCCAGTACGGTGATCCGGGGAAACTGCCGTGCCTTGCCTCGAACGCGGCGAGAACCTGCGCCCCGCTCCGCCCCGTCACCTCGTTGACGTTCGAGCCATAGTCCGATTCCGGTCCGGCGAAATAGATCCCCTCCGATTGGGGCGTCTCCAGAAACGCCGAGACCAGGAGCGCAGCCGCGGAAATCAGCGTCGTCCCTTCAAGTCCGTCGAAGGCTTTCGCCTGCTCGGCAAAGGCCGACCCCTCGGTGACGAACAGCGGGAAGAAGATGGCGTCCGGGCCCGCGTCCGCGAAGTCCACGAGAACGTCGGTCATGTCGGTCTCGCCCTTCTCGATTCGGGCCTCGGCCGGCACCTCGCCCCCGAGGGCCGAGAACGCGTCCGCGAACGCCGCCACGAGGGCCGAGGTATACGGGTCACCGTCCTGGACCGTGGCCACGCTCCGCAGCTCCAGCTGATTGTAGACGAAGTCCGACAGGGCCCGCGCCTGGTGCAGGTCGTTGGACGCCACGCGGAAATAGCCGGCGTGATGGTCGGGCGCCTCGTTGCCGGCCAGGTCGGAGGTCAGCCGGGGAGAGGTGTTGCTCGGCGCAATCATGACCAGGCCCGCGTCAGTGACAACGGGCGACGCCGCCACGGCCGCGGCCGAGCAGTTCGTGCCGATGATGCCGACAACCTGCGGGTCCCCTAGGATTCCCATCGCACCTGCCCGCCCGCCTGCCGGCGAACAGCTCGTGTCGACGGGATCGCCCAGTTCCACCTCGCGCCCGCGAACGGGGCCAACGTCCTCGACGGCGAGTTCGGCTCCCTGGCGGGACACGGCCCCGAGCGTCGGCGCGACCGTGACCGAGAGCAGCATGCGGAGCCGCACGGCCTCGCCCGCCTCCAGCGTGACCGCGCCCAGCGGACCCGGCTCGAATGCTGGCGGCGGCGGCGGTTCGGCCGGACTCTCCTTGCACCCCGGCGTCCCAAGAACGGCGACCAGCGCCAGGCCGGACAAAATCATTTGCTTCTGCACAAATCTCTCCTTGTCAATGATGTACCGCTTTTACGGCGTACAGTCTTCGTGGCCGCACAATACCCGCATAGACAGCCAATACTGCTAACCCTAACGCCGTCGTTCCGGGGCGCGCCACTGCCCGCCGCCGCCGGGGCGCGGATGCTCGCCTATACGGCCCTTTCGTATACGATGGCGTCCAAAACCTGGACCACATCGAGCCCATGGTCGTCGGCAACGGCCTGGAGGTCCTCGCCAGCGTCCACCCGGCCGGCCAGGGAAGCAGTCTCGACGGCCGACCCCGCCACCACCGGTCGTCCGAACGCGACGTGCGGGTCGATCACGATCGTCTTCCGGTTCGCGGAACCGAAGGGCCCGAACGGATAGAGTCTGATCGGCAGACCGTCATCATCGCGATCGATCCGGTCCAGAGCGGCCGAGAGCATGTGCCGCACCGCGACCCGGGCCGACCGCGACAGCTTCAGCAACTGCTCGATGCGATCGAGGAGGATGTCCTGGCCCGATGTGCCCAGTTCGTCGCGCAAGAGCAGGCGCTTGACCCCGAGGGCCGCCTCGGCCGACGTGATCGCCCGGCCAACCGCGGCCATCCTGCTGAGATCCCGCGAGCGGAAAGGCATCAGCAAGTGTGCTTCGACCACGTTGTTGAACGAGATCAGGCCGCTTGAAGCCGGAGCGTGTATCAGCGGCTCGATGAATGCGGATCGCCTTCTGCGACTGTACGACCGACCGACCACCCAATGGCGGAGCGTGCCGCTCGGCAGGCCGAGGTGCCGAGCCACGGCCGAAATGGTATAGACCGGATTGTCGCGGATGTCGTTCGCGCCGGATTGCGAGGGGGCCATGGGCTCTTGGACCGCTGGAGTGTCAGGAAGACCTGTACGCTACGGGCCCGGCAAAGGGGGAGCAACGTCTGTCTTCGCCGGGCCCGGCTGTTACAATTGGCGCCCATGTCTCTCTTCACCTCCGATCGAGAACGCCGCCTCTGGCTCTGGACGCTGGCCGTCGTGGTGGCCATCTATTCCACCCTGGGGCTGGCAGGGACGCTCGCCGAGGTCCTGCGCGACCACCCCGTGCTGCCTGCCGTGTTCTTCTTCCTCATGTTCCTCACGGTGGCGGCAATCGTCGGAAGTGGGCTGAAGAGGCGTCCCGCGGGGCGCGATGTGTGGATAGTGCTCGGCGTCACGGCCGTCTACGCGATGACGGTGCTCCGCATGGGCGTCAGCCCCGAGGAGCGCACACACCTGATGGAGTACAGCATCGTCGCGGTCCTGATCTACAACGCCCTCAGCGAGCGTTCGGACAACGGCCGCCGGGTGCCGGTGCCGGCCTTGCTCGCGTTCTTAGCGACCGTGCTGGTGGGCTGGCTGGATGAAGGGATCCAGGCGGTGTTGCCGAACCGCGTCTACGACAACTTCGACGTGTTCAGCAATGCCATCGCCGCTACGATCGGGATTGTGACGAGTGTGGTGGTCGGGTGGGTGAATGCGGTCGTGGACCGGTGGCGGGAGGATCGAGAGCAACGCGACCCGGGGGAGACGATGGACATAAGGCCCGCCCGTGCCGAAGACGCGGACGCGCTTGCGAAGCTCAGTCGCCGCGTAATCGAGGCAAACTACGCGGGATTTCTTCCTCCGGACGTTCTCGACTCCTGGCTCGCAGGCGATGCAGTGGAGCAGTACATGGCAGCGCACCTGGAGACGTGCCACGTTGCGGAACAGAACGGCGAGTTGGTTGCCGTCTACGTCATCGATGGCGATCTGCTCGATCTTCTCATGGTGCATCCGGTCCGACAGGGCCGTGGTATTGGCGGGATGATGCTGGCGGATGCCGAGGCTCGCCTCTTCAAGTCACACGAGGTGATCAGGCTCGAGAGCTTCGCCGCCAACGTTCGTACCAACAGGTTCTATCGTGCGCGGGGCTGGCGAGTATCCGGGGAAGCAACGGATGCTGACACGGGTATGGAGAAGATCCTGTTTGCGAAGGGAACGCGTCAGTCCAGCAAGCGTTGACGTCGCTACCGGGGTGGCTCAACGCTCCGGTCCAGCGGCATCATGACGACGGACTGCACGTCGAGTTCGTCCCGATACCGACCGAGCAAGTAGTCCGTGCCGATCTCGAAGACGTAGAGACCGGGCGGCGTGTCGACCTCGCCAAGCCATGCTCCCTGCTCGTCGAACACGTACCAGGACGACCCTTCTTCCCACGGGGGCCTGAAGCGCTCCGCCCAGAGATTCCGCCCGGTGTCGACAAGGAGGCGCCGGTAAAGGGGCATTCGTTCCGGAAACGGGATCTCTCGCAGGTAGCGGGCCCAGGCGGCGGGTTCGTAGTAGCGGGGCGCAACGGAATAGGCCTCGCGAAACCGCCTCCTGTCCTCGTCGGAAACTCGGCGTTCCGGGATCGCCCAACGGATCAGCCGGGATAGCTCGCCATCCGTGTCCCATCGTTCGATGCTCGGCTCGATCCCTTCTCCGGCGTATACGTGGTCCCCGCTGGCCGCGTGCCCGGGAATCCCTACAGAAAACGGCAAATACATGCCTGGCGAAAGCCCCTGAATGCCGTGTTCCCACCTGGGGGATCCCTGCAGGCCGGATATCTCGTTCATGAAGCGACCGGTGCGTGAGTACCGGCTGAGGGTCCAGACACCGCCCGGCACGACGCTCCCGCTGCCGAGGCGTGAACCGCCGGATGGAGCATTCAACACCAGGACCGTTCCATCGGCGAAATGTGTCTTGGCCGTGCGAGACCCCATCCCCGGCGCCGCTTCCACCCGAATGGTCTCCAGCACGTCCCCACCACGGTCGAAAACGGAAATCCGGCTCTGAAGGTTGTCTGATGCCCAAATGGTGTCGCCGTGCGCCCATACCTCCTGCAACAGCTGGAACTCCCCCGGACCCTCTCCGCTGCCTCCGAGACTGCGGATGAAGACGCCGGCTGGATCAAAAAGGCGCAATAGCCTCGCAAGGCGGTCGACTACGACGATGGTCCCGTCTTCCAGGCGAAGCGCTTGCGAGACCCCCTCGAACATGTAGTTGAGATCACCCGATACCTCGCCAATCGTGAGGATGGGTTCCGTGCCAACGCGCCATCCGGTCCCCGCGGACCACGCCGGTGCGCTGCTCTCGACTATGCGGACTCCGGCGCTGTCGGTGATTGAGACGGATTGCTGGGGTGACAGGGGGTGGGCGGCGGTGCATATCGTGAGAACTGCGATCACCGTGCCTGCAAGGGTGCGGGTTGGCGGGTGAAGATGTGGCATTGGTGGACCTCTGGTGGGGGACAAGCTGCTCTCTCTACCCCGGGGGATCTTCCGTCCCTTCGCGCAGAACGGCAAGGTAGCGTTCGTACGCGAAGATCTTCCCTCTTCGGCGGCCCGTGATCTCCTCCACGATGCCGAGTTCTTCGAGCACCTTGAACACCGCGGCCACGGTCGGCCCGGACAGGCCAGTACGCCGCGCGAGCCGTGCAATGTCCCCTACGGGACGTTCAACCAGGGACTGGTGCACTCGCAGCGCCGAGCCCGCGCGCCGTCCCAGGCGGCCGATGCGCGATCGGTCCTCCCGGATCGTATCGCTGACGGCCCGGGCCGTAGCGACGGCCGCTTCCGCTACCTCACGCACGCCATCCAGAAAGAACCTCAGCCAGGCTTCCCAATCTCCGGTGTGCCGGGTGTCGTTGAGAAGCTGGTAGTAGGTGCTTCGGTTCCGTTTGAAGTACAGGCTGAGGTACAGCAGCGGCTCCCGGAGCAGTCCGGTGTCGCACAGCATCAGAGTGATCAGCAATCGGCCCAGCCGCCCGTTGCCGTCGAGGAAGGGATGGATGGTTTCGAACTGGACGTGGGCGAGCCCGGCCTTCACCAGCACGGGAAGCCCGTCGTCCGTGGCGTGAATGAACCGCTCGAGGTCGGCCATGCATTCCTGGACGTGATTGGGGGGTGGCGGAACGAAGGCCGCATTGCCGGGGCGCGATCCACCGATCCAGTTCTGTGATCGCCGAAACTCACCTGGCATCATGGCCTTCCCGCGACCGCTCGCCAGCAACTTGCCGTGCATCTCCCGCATCAGGCGATTCGAGATCGGGAAGTCGCCTCGCAGGCGCTCCACTCCGTGACTCAGGGCGGCTACGGCGTTCGACGTTTCGAGTACGTCGGTGCGGTCGGCGCCGGGCACACCCCCCGCTTCGTGGAGCATCAGGTCCGCTAGCGATGACTGGGTCCCTTCGATCTGGGAGGACAGCACGGCTTCCTTCCGCACAAAGCCGTACACGAAGACGTCTGGGTCCGGTAGCAGTTCGGAAACTGCATCGAGACGGCCAAGCGCGGCGGCGGCTTCTTCGAGCAGACGGCCAAGGCTCTCGCGGGAATCGACCTTGGGTACTGGTGGGAGAGGCAGGGGTACGAAGGCGCGCACGGTTTCTCCGCCGCCGACGGTCACTTCATAGCTTCCTGTGGATTCGCGTCTCATTGAGATCGGGCCTCGGAGCCGGGGGTTCGTGTCACGCCGCTGGCGGCCCTCCCAAGTTGACGTCACAGTAGGAAAGGTTCAAGGCGTTCACTTTCCTTACACCCCTGGCTGGGAAAGAAGTTTTGATAAGCCGAGTCAGAATTGTAAGCTCGACATTACATATTGTCATGTCCGCTTGTCATTTGAGCTGCGCCGCCGTCAAAACCATGGCGGCCTCGAGCTCAATCGTCTCAACGTGGCACCCGTCCCACTCCATCTGCACCTCGACGCCCTTCCGGTTCCACGCTCGATACCCGTCGGCGGTGACCTCGATATCGTAGGTGCCGGGGCGCTCCGGGGCCCCCCACAGACGACCAGGTCCGGCGGACTCCATCGTCTCGCGGTAGGAACCGTCCGTCAGCTCCCCGGACGGGTCCGAGCCGAGCAGCTCGCCCGTCACCGAGTCGCGGACGCTGACTTTGATGCCGTGTATCAGTTCGTCGGTGCAGACCCCGAGCAGGGGGAAGCCGCATCCGTGCACAAGCAGGGCGGCCAGGACGATCGCGAACCGGCGCATGTGGGTTCCCTTCGGCGACGCGGGGTGCTACGCAATACTCGCAACCGAACCGATGGTCGGCAATCCGGTTGTCCCGCCCTCCGCCCCTCCGGTAGCTTGACTTTGCCGATTCAAGCTTTCAAGACCCGCAGGAAACGACACGTGACGAGCCGCCTCTTGCCGACCATTGCATTGGCCGATACGCGGTCTTCAGGCACCCTTTTCGTGTCAGTCCTCCTCGCCCTCACAACCCTGGCCTGCCAGAGGGACAACCCGGCGGTCGGCGATCCCCGCACCGAAGTCCGCGACAGCGCCGGAATCAGCATCATCGAGAACCCGCGTCCTCCCGAAGGCTCACGGCTGGATTGGCGGATCGACCCCGAGCCCATCGTCTCCATCGGCGAGCGCGACGGCGAGGAACCGTACCTTCTGTCCTTTGTCCGCGATGCCACAATGCTGCGCGACGGGCAAATCGTCGTGGCGAACGGCGGCTCGAACGAACTCCACTTTTTCGACGCCGTGGGCGGCCATTTGGCAACGCTAGGGGGCGGCGGCGAAGGACCCGGCGAATTCGAACGCCTGCTGCGGGTTGAGCCGTGGCCGGGCGATTCGATCGTAGCATGGAGGGCGCCGCGTGCCGGCTTCTCCGTCTTCGACTCCGATGGCAACTACGGCCGCACCTTCACCCTGGCGGACGCTGGATCTGCGCTGGGATTCCTGTGGTCTGTGAAGTCCCCCACGAATGACGGCGGGATGCTCGTCTACTCGAATCGGGAGGCTGCGGGGACTAACGACATGCGAATCACGGATGTCATGAGTGTGCAAATCAGAGATGGCGAAGGCGAGGTGCTGAATTCGCTGGGGACGCACCCCGGCCCGGAGCAGAGCGGGATGCTGTTGGCCACGGTCTACGCGAGAGGATTCGTCGCGGAACTCTGGGGCGATCTTGTCATCATCAGCACAAACTACCGCTACGAGTTGAAGGCCTTCACCAGGGACGGCGTGCTGGCACGGATCGTCCGGCGCGGTCATGAACTGCGTGCGCCGACCGAGGCAGAGGTCTTTGCGTACATCGAGGCGGTTTCCCGTCCCGGGACGAGTCCCCAGGAAAACCGTAGCCGATTCCAGTCCGTGCCGGTCGCCGAGCACTTCCCCGCGTACGGTACGGTCAGGAGCGACCGGGCGGGCTACCTCTGGGTGCGAGAATACGACTTTCCCCTCGAGGAAAGGCCTGCTCCGCTGTGGACCGTGTTCGACCCCGACGGACGGGCCCTGGGATTCGTGGAAACGCCGAAGGACTTGAGGATCTTCGAGATCGGCGAGGACTACATCCTGGGGGCATATCGTGACGAGCTCGGGGTGCAGTCCGTGCAACTCTGGCCACTTGAACGGACCGGGGAGTAGGACGAACCGGCGCAGCGACCCTCGCCATCCAATGGCATCACGGGCCAAGCACGTCCCACGGGAATCACGGTGGCCCGGCGTCAATCACGGAATTGCAATTGTCCCAGCAATGGATATGCAATCATTGTGGCGGCGGAATCGCAACTGAAGTGACCGTGACCTCGGGAAACACCTCCTCGACAGGTTTCCCTGTGAGCTCCATGTACAGGGCATCCGGGCAAAGCTCGATTTCCTCACTCCAAGCGACTGCCCCGCCCGGTCCCAGGTGCACATCCTTGAAGTACTGGGGATCATTCCAGGCCGAAAACACGCCACGCCCGGCGAGGTGAGCCAAGTCGACCTCTCCGGCTGACCCGTCCGAATACCGAATCCAGATCCGGTAATCCTCCAGGACTGTAACATCTGTCGGGCGGATCATGACGCTCCTCCACGCTATACTCGGCCACTGCCGACTTCAGAACACAATATGGGGAAGTGAGGACGTACGGGGCAGGTCGACGCATCAGAAACCGGTCATCGCGCAGCCGCGCTTGTCCCCCCCTCCACCCCTCCAATAGCTTGACCCCGCTGATTCAACGTCCCCACGCACAGGATTCGCCACCGTGAAGCACTCTTCAGCCCAGCGCCCAGCCCTCGCGGGGCCGCTCGCCCTCGCCGCGGCTTTGCTCGCCGGCCTCCCGGCCCTGGCCGCCGCCCCGCCCCTCGCCGCCCAGCAAGTCACCCTCGACCCCGAGTTCCTCGCCGACTACTCCTGGCGCAACCTGGGCCCGGATCGGGGCGGCCGCTCCATCGCCACATCCGGCGTCAAGGGCCGCCCCGACGAAGCCTACTTCGGCGCCACAGGCGGGGGCCTCTGGAAGACCACCAACGGCGGCGACGACTGGTTCCCCGTCACCGACTTCCAGATCGGTTCGGCGTCGGTCGGCGCGGTCGCGGTGGCCGAGACCGAGCCCGACCTCGTCTTCATCGGCACCGGCGAGACGTGCATCCGCGGCAACATCCTGCCGGGGGACGGCGTCTACCGCAGCCGCGACGCGGGGGCCACCTGGGAGCACGTCGGGTTCGCCGAGTCGCACGGGATCTCCAAGATCCGCATCCATCCGACCAACCCGGACATCGTCTACGTCGCGTCGTTCGGGAAGTACGGGGTGCCGAGCGAGGAGCGCGGCGTCTTCCGCTCGACCGACGGCGGCGACACGTGGGAGCGCGTCCTCTTCCGCGACGAGCGCACCGGCGCGATCGACCTCGCGCTCGACCGCAACAACCCGGACGTCCTCTACGCGTCGATGTGGGAGGCCTTCCGCAAGGAGTACACCATGTCCTCCGGCGGGCCCGGAAGCGGCATGTTCAAGTCCACCGACGGCGGCGACACCTGGACCGAGATCACCCGCAACCCCGGCATGCCGCAGGAAGGCGTCGTCGGGCGCATCGGGCTGGCCGTCTCGAGCGCCAACTCGAACCGCGTCTACTCCCTCTTCGAGCACGACGACGGCGGCCTCTTCCGCAGCGACGACGGTGGCGCCACCTGGGAGCTCATCAACGACGAGCGCCGCATTCGCCAGCGCGCCTTCTACTACACGCACGTCTTCGCCGACCATCACGACGAGGACGTCGTCTACGTGCAGAACACGTCGTTCTTCTACTCGACCGACGGCGGCGCCACCTACGAAGTCATCAACAACGGCACCCACGGCGACTTCCACGACTTCTGGATCGACCCCGACGACCCCGCGCACGTCGTGGTCGCCAACGACGGCGGCGGCGCGGTCAGCTTCACCACCGGCAGCGAGTGGACCGACCAGGAGTTCTCGACCGCGCAGTTCTACCACGGCGTCACGACCGCGCACATCCCCTGGCACATCTGCGGCTCGCAGCAGGACAACAGCACGCTCTGCCTGCCGTCCGACTGGAACGCGACGCGCTTCGAGCAGGCCCTGGCCGACACCGCCGGCGATGAGGGCGCCCGCGCACCCGCGATCACCGAAGGCTCGATGGACGTGCACTACCGGGCCGGCGGCGGCGAGCCCGGCTACATCGCCCCCGATCCCGAGGACCTCGACGTCTTCTTCTCGGGCACCAACAACGGCCGTTACATCGACAAGTTCAACCGCCGCCTGGGCACCTCGCGCGAGGTCAATCCCTACCCCTGGTTCTACTCGGGCGAGCCCGCCCTCGACATGGTCGAGCGCTGGCAGTGGACCTTCCCGATCATCTTCTCGCCCGTCGATCCGAACACCCTGTACGCGTCGTCGAACCGGCTCTGGCGCACCACCGACGGCGGCACCAACTGGGACGCGCTGAGCCCCGACCTGACCCGCGCCGACCCCATGACGCTCGGCCACTCCGGCGGCCCGATCACCGGCGACATGAACGGCCCCGAGGTCTACGCGACCATCTTCTCGGTTGGCCCGGGCAAGCGCGACACCGACATCATCTGGACCGGATCGGACGACGGGCTCGTGCACGTCACTCGCGACGGCGGGGCCAACTGGGCCAATGTGACGCCACCCGACATGCCCGACTTCGGACGCGTCAGCCTGATCGACGCCTCGTCCTTCAACGACGCCGCAGCTTACGTATCGGCTCGCCGCGCGCTCCTCGACGACCTCCGACCACACATCTGGAAAACGGACGACTTCGGCGAGACCTGGACGCGGATCACCAGCGGCATCCGCGACGACGCCTACGTCAACTCGATCCGCGAGGATCCGCAGCGCGCCGGACTGCTCTACGCCGGCACCAACCACGGCGTCTACATCTCGTTCGACGACGGCGAGGTGTGGCAGGAGCTCAACCCGGGGCTGCCCGACATCCCGATCACCGACGTGATTCCGGAGCACGACGAGCTGGCGATGGCGAGTCACGGGCGGGGGTTCTGGTCGCTGGACAACGTGGCGCCGCTGCGTCAGTTCGAGGCGGGCACGACGGCGCGCGATCTGGTGCTGTTCGAGCCGGCCGCGGCGTACCGGTCCGCGAATGGCGTGGTGCTGTCGTGGTGGGTGGGCGATGGGGTTGAGAGCGGGGCCGATGCGAAGCTGGAAATCCTCGATGCCGACGGCGAGGTGGTGCGCACCTTCGAGCCTGCGGCAGAGGGTGAGGAGCGTGACCGGTGGGCTGGACCGGCGCTACCGGTGGCTGGCGGGCTGAACCGGGTGCGGTGGGATTTGCGCACGGACCCGGCCGCAACGTTCGACGGGATGATTCTGTGGGGCGTGCGCACGATGTCGCCGACGGTGCCGCCCGGGACGTATGGGGTGCGGCTGACCGTGGGCGACCGGTCCGAGATGACCGAGGTCGAGGTGCGCCGGCACCCGTGGATCACCGACGTGACGGACGAGGACCTGGTCGCGCAGTACGAGTTCGGCATGCGGATCCGCGACCAGGTGGATGCGGCGAACTCGGCGGTGATCGTGATCCGCGACGTGAAGGCGGAGTTGGAGGAGCGGCTCGAGGCGTCGGACGATGGGCAGTTGGCGGAGGCGGGGGAGCGGCTGCGGGAGGCGGCTTCGGCGGTTGAGGCGGATATCTACCAGGTACGGAATCGGTCGAACCAGGACCCGCTCAACTTCCCGATCAAGGTGAACAATCGGTTGGCCAACCTGCTGTCGATGTCGGAGCGGGGTGATGGGCGGCCGGGGAGCGGGATGTACGCGGTGTTCGAGATCATGGTGGAGCGGTTGAGGGGGCATCTGTTCAGGATGCAGGGCGTCTGGGAACAGGAGCTGATGGAGGTGAATGCGGTGCTGAGGGGGCTGGGGATGGAGGAGATTGAGGTGGGTGAGGTGGTGGTGAGGGTGGTGTCGTGAGGGGGGCGGGGGAGAGCCTCACGACCCAGCATTGTTCCCAGCGCACCTGCCAACATGGTCAGGCGCTTTGGACCGACGCCAGCCGATCCACGGCTTGACTCATGCAGACTTCCACAGTGCATAACCCCGATCGATACATGGCCGATCTGCGCCAGATACTCTCTCAGGGTCGCAAGCGAATTGGCCTCCTCATCGGAGCTGGCGCACCGACCGCGATTCGTGTTGATGAACACAATAGTATTGTGGGAAATGAAGGCCGCCCTCTGGTACCAGATGTGGCACGCTTGACGACAACTGTGATCAATGCATTGTGTCAAGACGAGCAGGATGTAGTCGAGGCGTTGAAACAAGACATTGGTGGCAATGTCAACATCGAGCATATCCTGACACAGACGAGACGACTCGCCCAAGTGATTGGTAGCGCTTCTATTCACGGTTGTGACGACGAAGCCTACCGTCATCTAGGGAAGCGGATTTGTGACGCAATCGGCGAGCAAGTTCGCGCGAAGCTTCCGAGCAGTCCCAATCCGTATACAGAGTTAGTCTCCTGGATTGCCGGAACGCAGCGCTTGCATCCAGTTGAGATCTTCACCCCCAACTACGACCTTTTGATTGAAGAGGCCTTCGAGAGAGCTCGTATCGCATACTTCGATGGCTTCACTGGGTCGCACAGACCCTTCTTCGACCCAGTTAGTGTATTGATGAACGACCTTCCACCTCGTTGGTCACGCCTCTGGAAGCTCCATGGTTCTCTCGGTTGGGAGGTTTCCGGCGATGCCGTAGTACGAACAGGTGATCGGTCGACCACGGAACTAATCTATCCGGATCACCTCAAGTACGATCAGGTCACCCGACTTCCATATTCTGCACTATTCGAACGGCTCCGTACCTTTTTGACAACCCCAGATACACTACTCATCTGCTCAGGGTTTTCGTTCCTGGATTCCCACATCTGTGCGGTGATGGACGAGTCACTAGCCGCGAACTCACACACGGCCGTGCTCGCCTTTCAATACAAAAGACTTGCCAAGGAAAGTGCAGCAATTGCCCTCGCTCGGTCCCGCCCCAACATAAGTGTCTACGCAAAAGACGGTGCAGTCATCAACGGCGTCCACGCACCGTGGCGACCTAGCGAGACTCCGACGAACCATGACGAGAGCGTTCGCAATACATTCTGGGGCACCGAGCCACCGGGAACGGGGAATAAGTTTCTCCTCGGCGACTTTGCAATGCTTGCCCGATTCCTCGCGCTGATTCAGGCACAGGAAATGACTGTTGCCGAATTGGAGAGTGCGAGAGAGGGTGGAGCGGTGACACCGAATCCCACCACTCAGGAGCCGTCTGATGCTTAGTCGTGATCCGACGTACTTGGGTGTTATTGCCGGAGTCTCGGGGGCCGCGTTGCACGTCCATCTTGCCGAATCGGTGGCGTCGGGACTCTCGATCATCAAAGGGCGCACTTATCGCGTGGGCCAAGTTGGCAGTTTCGTACGGATACCGCAAGGTTATCAAGATCTGCTAGGTGTGGTTTCCGACGTGGGTGCTAGCGCGGTCCCAGATAGCTTCAGCTCGATAGACGACACGGGCCGCTGGATGAAGGTTGAACTGATCGGTGAGATTGTCGGTGGAACTTTTCAGCGAGGAGTCAGTCAGTATCCTAACATCGGTGATGTCGCACATCTGGCGGTTGAGGAAGACCACCGCAGAATCTACGACACGGAGGACCAAGGCCACGTAACAATCGGGAGTCTCTCGAGCGCGGAGAGCATTCCTGCCAGGATTGCAGTCAACGAATTGGTGACGCGGCACTGCGCTGTGCTGGGCTCCACAGGTTCAGGGAAGTCGACGACGATAGCCAGCCTCCTTCGGGCGCTTAGCGCAAGTGAGGGAGAAGACGAGCGATACCCGAGCGCCCGCGTGTTGGTGCTAGATGTTCATGGGGAATACTCAATGCCTCTCGCCGATGTTGCGCAAGTGTTCAGCGTCGAGCCGCAGGGAGAAGAGGAGCGGCTGTTTATTCCATATTGGGCCTTGAACACCGAGGATCTGCTGGACTTTCTGACAGGTGGCGTGGAAGGTGGCTCGGAAATGGCTTTTGTGGACAAGATCGTGCGCTTCAAGATCGACTCGCACCTAGCCCAGGACTATGCGGGCGTCGCGTTGGCCTCGATTACCGTTGACACCCCCTTGCCATTCAGCCTAAAGAAGCTGTGGTACGAACTCACAGATTTTGAGACGATGACATTTGAAGGACCAAACCGAGATGAACCAACCCTGCAGGAAGAGGGCGATATTGATCGCATGATTCCCCCGAAGTACAAACCACACGCGATGGGTGCGAAGGGTCCGTTTCTGAACCGAGAAGCGATAGGGATGCAGCGACAGTTACGTCTCCTGAAATCTCGACTAATGGACAAGCGGTATGACTTCTTACTTCGTCCTGGACCGTGGGAACCTGACGAGCACGGTCGGGCAGAAAGGGACCTCGATGAGCTGCTTGCCGCATGGTTGGGTGGGGAGCAGCCTCTAACAATCCTTGACTTGTCGAGTGTCCCGAGTGGAGTGCTCGAGCGTCTTGTGGGCTCCATACTCAATATTGTCTACGAGGCACTATTCTGGAGCCGCGAGAAGTCGGAAGGTGGAATCGAGCGCCCGCTGTTGGTGGTAATGGAGGAAGCGCATCGCTATCTGTCGGGCCAAGGGAACGGCGTGGCGTCCAAGGTAGTGCAGAGAATCGCGAAGGAGGGTCGGAAGTACGGTGTGGGCGCCATGGTTGTGAGCCAGAGACCTTCAGAAGTGGACGAGACCGTGCTTTCACAATGTGGTACCTTCTTCGCTCTTCGCCTGTCTAACCCAGGGGACCGGGCGCGGGTACGTGGAACATTGCCCGACGGTTTAGCGGGTCTTCTTGACGTCCTCCCGATTCTCCGAACCGGTGAGGCTGTCGTAACGGGTGAGGCTGCGAAGCTACCCATGCGCTGCCGTATTACTCTGCCTGCCAAGGACCACCGGCCACGGAGTGAGGATCCGAATGTTAGCAATAGATGGGGACTACCCAGGCGAAACGAAGAATACGTACGGGTGGTGGCGTCTTGGCGGGGCCAGAACCCCCTTGCAGTCACCCAGGATCTGCAAATAGTGCGCGTGCCGGTTGAGAATGACGGGCCACAAGAATAGGGGAAGTGACTATGCATCGCCAAAACGTGTCATCATCGAACATAGCAGCGATAGGGTACGAAGGCAGAACACAGACCTTGGAAGTCGAGTTTCTGGGTGGCCGGGTCTATCAATACTATGGAGTGCCAGAGCGGATGTTTCAGGAGCTTATGCAGGCTCCGTCCGCGGGCAGATTCTTCAATACGTATATTAGGGAGGGGTACCCCTACTCCCGAGTGTAGTGATCCGTAACAGCAGCGGAGTCAGGGTCGGCGGACGAATCGACCAAGATGCGGCTCATTGGCTATTTGACGGCAACGCCCAGTGTTGGGAATCGTTTGTCCTGCTCTCCCTCAGGAGGGTAGCGACCACCAGCCAGGCACACGCTCAGGTGACGCTGGTCGGGTGGGACCAGCCGAGGGCTCGGCTGAGCGCGCAGGGGAAGGTAACGGAAACGCCTTCGCGGATTCTGGGTATGCCACACGGTTCAGGTAGTGGGAGCGGGGAGGCTTTTTTCCGAGGGAGAGTGGACGACTACAGCCATGTAATTTAACGAGGCGGGTTTCACCCGTGCGGGTGGGTTTGGAATCTGGGCTGGTCCCGAATGCGACGTGACGTCCGAGCGATCCCGAGCTCAGGGGGCGGCAACACCTCAAGGCGACCCCTGCTTCATCGATTACTCGACCCTGCATGTACTGGCCGAGAACGTGGACGATGTAGTCGACGAACGCCTTCTTGCCCGCCGGTAGACCTGCCGCATGACGATGTCGAGTTGCCCCCGCCACGCCCTGTAGCGCTGGCAGAACCAGCTGTACTGGTAGCCGTTCGGGTGGGCCGCGCGGTACTCCAGCCACAGCAGGTGCAGCGTGACGCCCGTGTGGCGCTGAAGCCCCCGGTGGACGCGTCCCCAGTCCGGCTCCGGCCGGCGAGAACCCGCGACGGCGGCAGAGCCGAAGATAGCGCCGCCTCCGGCGCAGCCTTGTCCAGCCCCACCGGCAACGGCCACGAGAAGCTCCCCGCCCTTGCCCGCCGCACGTAGTCTCTCACTGTGCTGTTGGCGATGCCGAGCGACGTGACGATCTCGCGGAGGCTGCGCCCGAGCTCGTACTTCAGGCTCAGCAGTTCTCGGATTCTACCCATGGACAACCCTTCGTTGTGACACCCTCTCCCTCCTCGTCTCTGGGGACCTCGGCGAGGACGGAAGAGGACGTCGCTACAGCAGAGTCTCCAGTGTTCCTACTCGCTCACTCCAGGGTGATCGACATGGACCGGACCGGCGAGATGCCGGAATGACGAACGGGCCGGTCGCCGGGTCAGGTCTTCGTGAGCTCGTCCAGCAGGTCGCGCCATCTATGTAGATGCGCTGTTCGCGACTGGGCGACGTACCGATATCGGTCTATCGCCTCCTGCATACCGCTTCTGATAGTGCTCACGCTCTCATTGCGGATCAAGCTACGTTCCCGTTGCTTCGCGTACATATAGTGATTCGAGGCATGGACGAGACTTTTCTCGGTCGCCCTCGGTACACCGCGCCGGTCCTCCTTCGTCTGGCCGAACTGAGCAAAGCCCTGCGCCGGTCCATGCTCGTTGATTAGCTGCCTACAAGTCGGGCAGGAGCATACGTTGCGGAAATACGCCGCGTCGCTTGCCAGCCACCCCAATCGCGTGAATAGGCGCAGTGCCTCTCGGTACCGTACCCGACGGTGGAGGTCGCGAACGTAGAATCTGGCCGCAGGCGAACCGAAGCCCGTCGCAGGTATCAAGCCGCGATCTTCTCCGTACTGAGGGCCGTTACAGACCCCATCCAAGAGGGCGATATCCTTGTGCGTGAGCAGCATTGACAGGAATCCGCCGTAAAGGTTCGTAGTGTGACCGCCAAGCCTGCGGAGTAGGGACGCGAGCGCTCGCAACTCAGTTGTTCCCACCTGCAGCTCCGAAAAATCACCTATCCAGAGGTAATACCTACTCGGGGCCAGCTCGTTGTATCCGGCGACGATGCCGGGTAAGCGACCGTCAGTGAGTAGCGAGCGCGGGAACGCCAACTTCGCGGCTACGCGAGGGTCGGCCGCCAGTCCGGTTTCGAGCAGCCGAAGGTTCACGCTCAGACATTGCTCCTCGCTATGCAGGAAAGCGAGATAGGGACAGATCAGCGCGATGGGACGAAGCGCGAATTGCGGTTGCGTGAACCGGAGGTACCGAGCTTCCGTGGTCGCGGCCGCTCGAGCGTTCAGAGTGTCCCGCTGGAAGCTCAGCACGCGATCTACGATCCCGCGCACGTCACCGCCGAAGGCCGCCGGTGTGATCGGTTCTCTTCGCGAGACCGCATCTGCGAAAGGTCCCTTGTAGTACTCCTCCGCGAGCTTCTTGACCCACGATTTGACTTCCAACGCCTCGCCCGGAAGGCGCTGGAACTCGTGCGTGATCGGGTTGACCACGAAGGGTGTCTCGTGGAGCGCCTCGCTCATAACGAACTTCGCGATACCTCTTGCGCTTCCCGCCACGAGGTTAGCGTGATAGACGAGGCCTTCGTAGGTATCGCGCAGCTTGCCGCTTACGAACCGCTTCTCGCGGTGATTCCCATAACGCACGTAGTGCAGACTAGACATGGGCCCTGCGCCTGAACGACTCTTCGAGCCACTCCTGGGCGATGTCCATAAGTATGTCTGACCTCCGTGCGGGTACCTCCTCACGGAAAGGCTCCGCGGGCGACCACGCGAGCACGCCCACTCCAGCTTCCTGTGCCGCTTCCCTGCACCTATCCGTGACCCGCGGGGCTGGTAGGCAGATGTACATCCGGGAGACTCCGAGTTCATGCCCTTTGGCCTGTGCGATCCCCCGACGCCAGTCATGGAGCTTGAACTCCACGGCGACCAGCTCGCCGTCACCGTCGCGGAAAACGAGGTCGATGTAGAAGAACATCAACGGTACCTCTATCGCGTACTTGATCTCCCGCTCACGCAGAACCGCCTCCGTGATCTGGACCATGAGACGTTCGGTCTTGGGGACTTCGGGCAGTGGAGACTTGGACGTGGTCACTGCTTCACTCATATCGCGTCACGGGCAGCGTAACGAGATTGATTGCGGCCGTCTCATACCGGTGGAAAGGCGCCGTACGCATTTCCCTAGCGCAAGACCTTGTCGATGATCTCCGACCTCGTCGCGCTCGCGGGGTAACGGCTGTAGACGTACCGGAGTACGTGACGAAGAGGGACGTTTGTGAAACGGTTCTTGAGCTGGATCAGTGCATCTTGCTGCTCCTTCGAAAGGGCATCCCAGAGACCTTGGTCTTGCACATATCGGCTGCCAAGCTCGGTCAGAGCGAATTCCTCCACGACGAACCTGGCTAGGCTTGGTTCCTCTCCTTCGGGGTCCTCGTTGACCCAGAACGCCCGCTCAAAGGACCGCGTAGCGTGCGGCTGGTCGTCCGGTACGTGCGCATCTACGAAGCCGATGCGCGTGAAGAAACTGACGTCCTGCGACAGCTCCTTCGAAAAGGGACCAAAGCGCCACGGAACGAACTTGGGAAGTTCCCCACGTGGTAGAACGCCCTCGAATCCGGACTCCTTCCATTCCTCTTGGTTGAAGATGAACATGATCTTGGCCAGACGGGTTCGGCCTTCGATACTCGCGGATTCGGGTGTCGGGGCGTACAACAGCAAGAGAAGAAGATCCTGTCGAGTCAGCGCCATCACAGGAGTCCGGGGTCGGGTTGGATCCATCGGGATGATCCGGGAGGTCGAGACCAATAAACCCCGATCAGATTTCTCATCGGCCTCTCGCTGCGGGGATTGCGGTGTCCCAAGTTGCCGCGCTCGTAAGGCGCGTCCAAGCGCTGCAGGCCCAATATACACGAGTTGTCAAGAGCAGATTGTTGAGTCCGGCGCATGCCGATCAGTGATTCCATGTCATGCCGATCACGGATTCCAGAGCATGCCGATCACCCTAGAGTGAGCGAGTAGGAGCGCTGGAGAACCTGTTGTAGCGACGCCTTCTTCCGTCCTCGCCGAGGTCCCATGAGACGAGGAGGAAGAGGTGTCACAGCAGAGGTTGTCCATGCGGAAGATTTGAGAACTGCTGCGCCTGAAGTACGAGCTCGGGCGCAGCCACCGCGAGATCGTCGCGTCGCTTGGCATCGCCAATAGCACGGTGAGCGACTACGTGCGGCGGGCAAGCGCGGCGGGTTTCTCCTGGCCGTTGCCGGAGGGGCTGGACGACGCCGCGCTGGAGGCGACGCTGTTCCCGGCCCCGCCGCCATCGCGGGTTCCCGGCCTGGGGCCACGTCCACCGGGAGCTTCAGCGCCATAAAGGCGTGACGCTGCAGCTGTTGTGGCTGGAGTACCGAGCGGTTCATCCGAACGGCTACCAGTACAGCTGGTACTGCGAGCACTACAGGGCGTGGCGAGAGCAGCTCGATGTGGTCATGCGGCAGGTCTACCGGGCGGGCGAGAAGGTGTTCGTCGACTACGCGGGCCCGAAGTTCCCGGTCGTGGACCCGAGCACCGGGGAGGTACGCGACGCCATGGTCTTCGTCGGTGTCCTCGGTGCCTCGAACCACACCTTCGTGGACGTGCCCTGGAGCCGCACGCTGCCGGACTGGACGATGTCCCACGTCCGGATGTTCGAGTTTTGGGGCGGGGTGCCCGAACTCGTGATCCCGGACAACGAGAAGGCTGCGGTCCGTGAGGCCAGCCGCTACGAGCCGGACCTGAACCCGACGTACCAGGAACTGGCCACCCACAGCGGAATGACCGTGTTGCCGGCGCGGCCCGGGGCACCGCAGAGCAAGACAAAGGTGGAAGCTGCGGTCCAGAGCGTCGAGCACTGGATCATGGTGCCGCTACGCAACCAAACGTTCTTCTCGCTCGGCGAATTCTGCGAGGCGATCGCACCGCTGCTGGCCGCGCTGAACGAGCGGCCGTTCGACAAGAGCGAAGGCAGCCGCCGCGGCTGGTTCGATGATCGGGACCGCCCGGCGCTCAAGCCGCTACCGGTCGATCGCTACGAACACACCAGTTCACCCGAAACGAGGAAGGAAATCATGCAACTCCTCGTCGGTTCCGCCTTGCCACGCGGCGGATCGTGTTACCTTCCGTCTCTTTCGCCTGGGGTTCGGCCCGGACCAAAGGTGCTCACACTTCAAGCCTAGGAGGCCACGATGATACCATTGGACGAAGGTGCCGATATTCAGTATGTGAGTCACGAGGATTGGATGCGGCTGATGAACGGTGCGCCGCCCCACGACATCCTCGATTCCGAAGAGGTCACGCATGTGGTTCATAAGACAGACCGATTCATCGCGCGGGTGAGAAACGACGATGCGCCCCCGGAGGAGCTGGGAGTGCTCAAGCGGTTTGAGGGTGAGCGGGTAGTGGTGCCCGCCTTCTGACTGAGTCACCTTCCCGCCGCTTTGGCGGGGGGACAGTCGTGGCGAGGTGCAATTGCGGCGGCGCTAGGGTTCATCGGCTGGTTTCTGGATGAAATGGATTCGCTCAGGCGTCTTTCCCACATTGTGGTCTTGGGAGCGATTGAGGGCGGCTCGATCTATGGATGGCGAACGCGAGCCGAACACACCGCCAACCCACACAGCATGACCATGTCGATGCACCAACGCGATCTCGTAGTCGTCCCGGAGGAACCGGTTGTTCGACCTCGCGCTCATCTCACCGCGAACCGCGATCAACTCGGTGAGGACTTGCTTGCACGCCTCCGCCGAGAGCTACGCACGCCACCCGCTGGGACCATCCTGTGAACCTTCAGCAGTGGCGAAACGGACGTGCCTTCGAATGGGTGATTTGAGGGAGTTGGATCGGGCCCGTGAACGCTGGCGGCTCATGCGCCGACGGCTGGGCCAGAGTGCAGATGCCGAGCACGGGTCCTTGGGACTGGCCCGCCGGATGGAAAGCCTTTCGGCACGCCTCTTAATCCTCCCAAGTGACCCGTTCGCAAATGATCTGTCCTTTGACGAGGAGTTCTGGGGATGGTGGACTAAGGATGGGCCGTCCCCCTTCGGAACTCACGTTCAATGGACTAACATCACGCCGACCGTCGATGCTGCGGTGAAGTACAAACAACCCTCGGAGAAGTGGACCACCTACCTCGGCTTACATCGGCATGGCGGGGTCGAGGTTGGTTGCGATCCGTCCTGGTCGGATGATCACGGAAGGCGGTTTTTCAGACTCTTTCACACGGTCGGACTGGTCTGGATTGGTGCCTCGACTCAAGCCGAAGCAGTGGATCGTTTTGGCCTCGTCGGTCCCTGGGAGCTGACCCTAGTCTTCCACCAGACGGAAAACTCTTGTCTCACCGGTTTCGGAATCGGGTGGCGAGAGCCGCATCCCGGTGGTGCATGCGGTCGCCGGGCGCAACAGGAGCCTCATATCATGATTCGACGGGAGCTTGGTACCTTCCCGGCATCTGAGAACGACGTCCGAGACCTCGCGTTTGACGTCGGTGCTCGGATCGAGGACGCTTGGGGAGGGAAGTACCGCCGGTTCCTCGATTGGGATGGGGAGATGAAGAGTAAGTTCAACCCAGAGCGATGGAGCTTGTAGGGAATCTAGCGCCGTGATTCAGGCGGATGCCGTCCCTGGAGACCTCAGAGTGTTCTTGCAAGAGTGCGCGATGATGGATCCTGAGATCGAGGAGGATTCAAGCTACACCCGTCTGCCAGCACTCGGCGTCAGAGCGACCAATGACCGACATGAGGCCGTTGATGAGATGCAGAAGGACGGCAATCTTGAGACCCTACAACACTCGAAGACCAAACCGCGGCCATGGGATGGAGGGGAGGATGCCCGACGATGCCTTCAGGGCGGGGATACCGCCATACTTGTACACCCGCGGTGTGACAATCGAGCAGTAACACGCACAGATGGACCCTGGAAGCCGTGATGAATGAATCCGAAGAGGTGTTCGTCGCATTCTGCAAGCAACGGGAATGGCCGATCAATCGGCTGAGTCCGCCGGGGCCCGATTTCCGTCTTGCTCTGGCCAATGGCAGCTATCTCGTCGTTGAGGTGAAGGAGTACCCTCCCAATAGGGAAGAGAAAGCAGCAGCTCGCGCATCGGAACGATCGGCATCGCGAGTACGGGGTTACGAGACTGACCCGCCCGTGATTTACGGTACTTCGCCGGGAAAGCGAGTTCGGAAAAAGATCCGCATAGCAAATAGGCAGTTCAAGGCCTACGGCGGACAGGCTCCAACAATGCTGGTCACCTATAACCTCACCATAAACCGGCAGTACGACAGTGCCTACGATGTTATGGTAGCTATGCGCGGCTATGACACCATCCCAATTGCCATTCCCAAGACTCCACGCGGACGTGCAGTTTCGGGCCCCACCTATCCGGGTCGGGGGAAGATGATGACGGCCGACTGGAACACCTCGACATCTGCCATTGGCGTACTACGGAAGTTCTGGCCATTGCCGGAGTTCTTGTCGGAGTCTCCTCCCATTGAAGGTCCGCAGTTCAACCTGATCGTGTACCATAATCGGTTCGCCGAGCATCCACTGGACCCATCACTCCTTGTACATCCCGACGTAAAGCACTTCTGGATGACTGAGGATCAAATGGGCTGGCAGAAGCATCCGCCCCGGAAGAAACAGAGTCGGAGGTGACGTGCCTTGAGCCGATGGAATCACGTGAGCGAAGTTGGAGCGCTGAAGAACCTGTTGTAGCGACGCCTTCGTCCATCCTCCCCGAGGTTCCGCGAAACGAGGAGTACGAGGGTGCCCCAGAAGATGTCGTCCATACGAACTGCAGCGCCTGAAGCACGAGCTCGGGCGCAGAACCCGCCAACGACTTTGAGACACTCTCTGATTCAGTTTAGTGACGCCTCCTCTGCCTCGTCGGCCCGCTCTGCTCCATCGACCGCCGTGACGGGGAGTGCGCGGTTTACCTGCGGGCTGCGGTACCCTTCGAGCTTTCGATCATTCCGTCGGAAATCACCAACCCGCTAGAGAACTCTTGGAGGCTTCTGTGGCACCGCGGACCAATCAATCCTCAGATACGGGACCGGCAGATCGCTTTGTGGACTTGGCATGCGGCTCCGGCTTCTGGAAATCCGTCGATCTACGCATCTGTGCTATCCGCAATGGCCGCCGTTGGGTGAACCTTGTCACCCGTGGCTTTCTGGACCACCGCGCCCCTCGATCGGTACCGCGGTTTTCACCGGTCGAGCGGCGAGACTTCCGTGCTTGGCAGGTCGTTCGTCCCATCGCGGATCTGCCTGCCATGGTGCGCGGCATCGCCAACGGAATGACGAAGCTGCGACCGCGCTCTGTCAGATACAGCAGCAAATCGGGTCAGCCTGCAGCCGAAATGAGATGCAGCTTCAATGAGTTGGCCGCATCATTTGTTGCGGAGTATGACCTTTGGAGCTGTCACTCACTCGTCGGCTACGGTTCCTCGATCTCGGACGTGGTGAAACAGGCTGGTCACGATCCATGGGAGCTGGATGGCATGATTCGTGGAGGGCCGAATGCGTACGATGGACTTCCAGACCTGGTGCGCAGATTCTGCGCAAGACCCCAAGGACTCAAAGTTTGGAGTACCAGTACGGTGGCCGAGCTGATCGCCCCTCTCGCAGTGCGCTTTGACCCCGAGACAGTAACCTATTCGTCCGAAGGCATAACGGTCGGCTTGAAGACTGCCAATCAGGTCTATGTCGAGAAGGCAACGATTGCCTGGACAGTAGGAGCCGCCGGGCAGCCCCCTCGTCATGGATTGCGTGAACTCGAAAAGTGCCGATGGGAGCGGGAGGGCGACGGTCTCCGCGCGGACATAGACATCCCGGTTAAGGAAGGTGATTCCACCGCCACTGCGTTTATCCTCATTGGAGACCGGTGTGTGGACTTGGTGTCGGTGCCCTTGGCGGAGACGGGGTCCAATGTCCGGATCAAGGCTCACAACACCGTCGACCCCGGTCTTCGACGGTTCCGTGAGCAACTCCACCCCGCCAAACCGGAAAAGGCGAAGGAGTTCGAGGCCGCCGTGGGTCTACTATTCTTCTTCCTCGGCTTCCATGTGGATCCCCTTTCGGCGCAGACTGGGCTGGGAGACGCCGTCGATCACCTTGCTCACTCCCCCGGAGCTTCCGTCATTCTCTTGATCGAGTGTACGGTTGGGTCAATAGACACAGGCGGTAAGGTGGGCAAGCTCATCGCCCGGTCACAACGGATACGTCGGGAGCTGTCAGACAGCGAAGTGATCGCGATCCTCACGACGGCTGCACGGCGAGGTGAATTGTCCGACGCTGAGGTGGAGAAGGCCGAGCGCGACGATGTTGTGTTGCTTTGTCGCGAAGATCTTCATGAGCTGTGGGCCGCGGCGCAGGCTGGAGAGTGCAGTACCGAGGTAGTCCGCAGGTTACAGCAGGATCTGGAAATGGCGAAGCTCCGACGGGCCAAGGGACGGGTTGAGTGATTCGTCTCAAATGCAAACGTCAGGTGGCCCTGAATTGGTCCTTCGGCCTGCGCAATCAAGCCGGCCTTGCCCGATCGACTCACCGCGTTGACAAGGTAGTCTGCATCGGCACATCTTGTCGCTGTGCCCAACACGACGGATCGGTGCTGGATCCTTACTCGCGGGTAATGGAGCTGCCAAGCCAAGGAGAGGTTCTCACCAACGTCCAATGAGCAAGAGTATCGATCAGATGGAGCAGTTCCTCGGCTGGATAGCGAGGATTCTGATGCTCCTAGCGGCTCTAGGCGTAGTCGCGTTTGTCGCCAATGGCATCCGGGTGATCGCCTTTGGGGAGCCTATCCTAGAGCCGAGCGCCGACACCTCGCAGTCAGTCGTAAGGCCGAACGCTGTTCCTGACCCGCCCCCGGAGACAGTTCTCCCAGAGACTGTGTCTTCCCCGATTGACACGACAGGACCAGACCATTGAACGACGACGCAAACACGCACTCCAAAGCCCCGGATCCTGAGCGAGTAGTCGACAGCGGCGGAGATCCCGACTCGCTGATCAGATTCCTGCTCAATAGGTCACAAGTCAGAGTATTTGTCACCCACGTTATGGCGTGGACTTTTGCGCTCACGGCGATCGGAATGATCGTGTGGTTCCTACGACACCAAGAATACGAAAACGCGATGACAGTCTTCTCTCACGTGGTAGCCCTCGTGGGCCCAATTGTGGGATTCTGGTTTGGGGCGAGGGGCCGAAGAGGGGAGCGAGACGGACGAGACTCTTCGTCCGGGCGGCGGCAATAACGGAGACCGGAGCCAACACTTTCGGCCTAGGACAACCCTGCCGTAGCGGTTCCCTGCGATCTAGCGACGACGGCTCCAATCCACGGCCTCGCGAAGGGTACGGAGCGGGGGCCGGGAGGGAATCGGACCTGGTGGAGGCCACCGGCAGGTCAAATGAGGTCGTTGGAATCGTCGACGGGGGGAGCCCGGGGATGCCGGAGGTGGTGGCTCACCCCGAGTCCGATGACCAATTCCTGACGGAGGACTCCCACTTTACAGTCGACCTGCGGTCTGGTGCAGAATCCTTGACACGTCTCGCGCACATGCAATCTTCTCTTGGAAGGCGCGCGCGGGCGAACAAGGAGAGCCGTGACGAGCCTTAACCGGGGAAGAAAGGAACACAGATGGATACGACCACCGTTACCGTGGATGCGGAAGTAACGCGCGCTTACCGGCCGGTATCGGCTCGGAATCGGCGGAGTCAGGAGGTGTCGACGGTTTCAGTCAGGTCACGGGCGGGTCGCAGCAGAGTCGCGTTCCAACGGCCTCTTCGGATCATGGTGTCCATGAGTAACGGAAGGAGTAGCTCGTGACCGCCGAAGTCGCCGTAATGAACCGTTCGGCTGTTGCGTTGGCAGCCGACAGTGCTATGAGCGTCGGCAACACCGGCAAGACGTATCCAACGAACAAGCTCTTCGCACTTTCCAAGCACCACCCTGTCGGTGTGATGATGTACAACAACGCAGAATTTATGGGCGTCCCCTGGGAAACCCTGGTCAAGATGCACCGCCACGGCATTGCTTCCCGAGGCATGGCCACTGTCAACGACTATGCCGAGTCTTTTCTCGACTACATTAGTAACGAAACCATCTGCACTGACGCGGAAAAGATCACCAACCTCCTCCGGATCGCCGGAGGACTCTTCGAAAGAATGTCTCGGGAAGTCCGTGCCGGCTCGATTGGTGACTCTTCACTCTCACAAGGCAGCGCTATTGCCGAGCTTGTCGAGAGGCACGCGGCCGCCTTGCGAGAAGCCGGTGAAGCACCGTCAATGCAAGACGTTGATACTGCTGGTTTGCTTCGTGAAAACGAAGCCGCCATCAACGAGAGCATCGATCGTTGCTTTGACGGTTTCGACATCGATGACTCCGTCCGGCAGTCCCTCCATAGCGCTCTTGGCACTGCCATCAAGAGCGTGAGGTTGTCGGGAGGCTATTCAGGGCTGGTGTTCGCCGGATTTGGTGAAGAGGAGATGTTTCCGAGTCTGGTGGAAGTGGTAACCGATGGGGCTATTGGGAATACCATTAAAGCGCATACGAAGCAAGCTGTTGATGTTGATCGTGCCCAAATGCGAATGGCAGTGATGGCGTTCGCACAAGGTGAGATGGTTGGCCGCTTTATGGAAGGGGTGGACCGGCACTATTTGAAATACCTGCATCGATACCTCGGAAGGATTCTTCACAAAGTGGCTCGCGAGATACTCGAAACCGGTGCTCCAGCAGGTGGGCTTACAGAACAACAGGAATCCGACTTGGAGACGATCGTAAGCAGCAACCTGGAAGACTTCGAACAGGCTGCCAACCGTGTTCGACAGGAACGGTTCATTCACCCTGTCCTTGAAATCGTCACGCACCTTCCCAAGGAGGAGTTGGCAAGCATGGCGGAAGCGCTGATCAATCTAACGTCGCTCAAGAGACGGGTGTCAATGGAAGAAGAATCGGTTGGCGGACCGATTGATGTCGCAGTGATTTCAAAAGGTGATGGTTTCGTTTGGATCAAGCGAAAGCACTATTTTGACCCTTCGTTGAATCGCGATTACTTTGCTCGGCAATCGCTAACGCAGGCAACCCCGCCCGGAGGCAGAAATGAAGAATAGGCTGAACCGACTCGACCGTGTTGCCGATCCCCGGGGAGACCGGACTGACCCGAGGAGGGTTCTCATCGATGACGAGATCCGGAGGCGTGCCAACGCAGACGCGGATCGGGCGTTCGAGAGGGTCCAGGATGACCTACGAAGGTTGGTACGGGACACTCGGAGCTCGGGGCGAGCAGAGGGTAGGTGAGGTCAGAACGCTGGCGTCCAGTGCAACCGTTGCGAGGCCTTGAACCGAGGAACGCCGGCTGCTCATTGGGCCCTTTCGTGGGGAACGCATTTCGTCGCCAAGCCGGCGTGTCGGAGACGCTGGCTCAGATCCGATACCTGGACCAGACGTCCCAACACATCGAGGACGATCGCGGCCGGGCCCTACACCCCAAGCTTCCCCCCGTGCCGATTCCCGATAGTTGCAGGTCGGCGCCGTCTAACGCGGCCGGGACTGCCATGGTCGCCCTCTTTCCCCCTCCCTCCACCAGAGGCGAAACTCACCACCCGGGTACAGCCCTTGAACCCGGAACTTCGCGTCGAAGAGGTCCGAATGGGAACCGGCTGTCGACCGATAAAATGGTCCACCTCGGCAGCAGCTGTCCGGGATTGGAGTGAACAGTAGAGAGCTTCCACCTTCGGGGGGTTCCACCGTGCGCCCCGAATGTTCGCCCGCAGAACATCGGTACCCTCGAACACTTGTCTGTAGACCACGCCTCGCCACTGGATGACCGTCTCCTCGATAGCGTCGAGAAGTGTAGGATCGAAAGGACGCTGCGGTGTCATACGCCCTACCGTGAATCAGGTGTACGCAGCCGATTGCAGGCGGTCGATGATCGTGAGGACTTCGTCCATCCTGTCTCCCGCGATGAGATCGACCGGTCTCTCTCCATCAAGGTCAATATGAGGACTGAATAGCCAAACTCGCGCGTCATCCGGCGGATACACCTGGGCGAGCTGGCCAGCCAACCACTCCAGCCGTAGAAGCCGGTCGAGGCTGTTCGGCCGGGGCGTGGATCGGCCAGTCTGCCAACGCGAAACGGTCTGTGGGGTCGTCTCCAGAAGCTGCGCGATCTCTCGAGCGCTTATGCCGCCGGACTCCCTGATGCTGTCGAGCTTCCGAGCTACAGCGGTCGCCATGGATCCTCCGGTAGGTCAGCAGGAAATAAACATTTTTATATACATTGTCGTAAACATTGACGTGAACGTCAAGAGAGGAGACGATCGCGGCCGAGCCACACACCTGCAAGCTTCCCCCCGTGCCGGTTCCCGATAGTTGCAGGTCGGCGCCGTCCAACTCGGCCGCGACTGCCGTGGTCGCCCTCTTCCCCCCTCCCTCCACCAGAACCGAAACTCCCCGGCCCGGCCCGAAGGGACCGCTGGCCAGGCCCTGGCGATCGAACGGGTGGACTCTCCAGCACCGCCGTGATCTCGTCAGCCAGCCGGAAGAAGGCCCAAAGCTCATCAGAAGCGCGATGTGCTTGAGTTCGAGCAGATCCCGCATCGCGTCCTTCTCGAGTGGGATCATCGGCGCCAGGCGAATCCTGGAGAAGTGCTGGAGCACACGCCGATACCCCCTGCGTCGCTGAAGAACGCCGCCGCGAGCTCACGCGCTCGGGCGCAATCGGTAGTTGCAGGCGGATTGTGAAGCGCGACCATGGTTGAACGCGTTTGCTGACGCGCGGAGCGAAATGTACCCTGGTACCCTCCCGCGTGAAAAATCAGATGGCTAGCCCACACTCGACGTAGAGGTCCAAGATGTATCTGCTTGCCTGGAACGTTGACCAGCTCGGCGCATCGAAGCGAATCAACGCCGTCGCAAACGCGATTGCCTCGAGCGAACCGGGCGTCGTGACTCTGCAGGAGGTCCGTTCGAGGAACGCAGAAAAAGTCGCCGATGCACTGGAAGAGCGTGGGCTCCCACACGTCTGGCATAGTCACGAGCCACGGCCTTGCAGCGACCGCGAGGTAGAGAAGGGGTACCATTGCGTGATTGCGAGCCGATGGCCGCTGACCGACCCGCCGGGAGGCAACGCCTGGCGATGCTCGGCACCGTTTCCGGAGGTGCTCGGCCGGGTCACGGTCAAGGCACCCGAAGGGGAAGTCGATGTCTTCACGGCGCACATCCCGCACGGGAGCGGACATCTCTGGAAGAAGATCGAGACCTTCGAGACGCTGGCGTTGGCCCTCCGCGGCGCGGGTGATTCGCCTCGCGTCCTCACCGGGGATTTCAATGAACCGAGGCGATTTCTGCGTTCGGGCCAGATTCTGACATTCGCGGAAAAGGAGGTAACCTCCGAGGGCGCGATGGCGCCGCCGCGCGGAAAACTGCGTGGCCGGCCTCGTGCGGACTGGTCTGCAGGTGTCCGGTCGGTTCTCGCGGACACGTCACGCCACGGGCTGCGCGATGCATTCCGTGACCGTCACGGATTCGAGGTGGAGGCTCCCGTCACGCACCGTGTGAGCAAGGGCGATGGGCCCCGCTGTTTCGATCACACTTTCGTGTCACGGCACTTCGAGGTGATCGGCAGTGGATACCATCACGAATGGCGACGCCCGGGGTTGAGCGACCATTCGGCCATGTGGACGAAGCTTCGCATGCGGACATCGGTGCCGCTGTTGGACCCGTGGGGGTAGCCCCCTCCTCCGCTGAAGCACGACACGAGGGGAGAGGGGTTAGAGTAGGGCGAAGCAGAGCGCGATGCATCGGGGGATGTCATTGACGCGAATCGGGATGGGTGTTCGAATGCGCACTTGCGACGCGTGCGACGAAACGCCTAGGGTCATTGCGACAAAAGCGTATCTGCAAGAGCTGCATCGAGGAGGGGTACACGCGTGGAGGCCGACCTACGGAAACTGATCGCCGACCCCGGGTTCAGGGCATACCATGAGGAGCTTCGGAAGCCAAGGGAATTCAACACCTTCACGGTTCTCCGGTACTCCAGTTACGAGATACGCCACAGCAATGTGCTGGCGTGGTTGCTTCGTCCAGACGACACCCACGGCATCGGCACACGATTTCTGGAATGGTTCGCGGATCAGGTCAAAGAGCGGCTTGTGTCCGCGAATGCAGGGTCTCTTCCCAAGATCGGGCTTGAGGCGCCGAATGTCGCTGTCTGGAGGGAGCGGGACTATGTCGACATCACAGTGCTATTCAAGAGAGAGAAGTGTGTGGTCGCCATTGAGAACAAAACGGGACCAGCATCTTCTGGGCACCGTAAGCAGGTCGAAAGATACGAGCGCAAGCTGCGCGACAAGTACGAGGACCACACGGTGAAGAGCGTATTGTTGACCACTTCGCCGGACGGCAGCGTGAGCCTCCCAGGCATGGCCCATATAGGCTGGGATTCCGTCCACAAGGCCGTCGGCAGTTTTCTTGCCGACGGGTACTTCCACTCTAGCGGCGTACGGGCCTTCGTCCGACAATACCTCGACGTGATCGAAAGGTGGATTCGCCCCACTGGGAGCGTGGGTTTCAGAGCACTTCTCGACAAGCATCGCTCCATTCTGACGGAGATGCGTCAGATCCTGGACAACGATGGCGATGAAGGCATTTGCGGAAGGGTCCCGAGGGATCTGACAGACTACCGCGGCGCGCTGGTTAGACTGGTGCAGGAATCCAGACAGGATCCGAAGAAGTTGCGAAGGGCAGTGGCACGCTACTTGAGGGGCCGGGGCTGTGAGACCAGGTCGTCCAACAATCCCAAACGCACGTACTATTGGTTGAGGTGGACAGACGCGAATTTGGTTGAGGCATCGCAGAGTCTGGGTGGCGAGCCTGAATCCCTCAGTTGGTCGATGACGTTCACACATCAAGGAGTCTGGGTGGGTTTCTATCTCTACCAGCACCCCGGAAAGGAGCTAGTGGAAAATGCCCTTGTGGACCGATTAAAGCGCTTTATTCGAGCGACACCCATAAACAGGCAAAATCCAGACAATTACTCCTTGAAGGGCAGAGGCTATGGGTGGGAGAGGGTCTACTACACACAGCTCCTGTCCAACGACGAGCTCGCTGAGATGTCAGCACCCGAGGTCACTGACGAAGTCATGCAGAGACTCGAACACTTCATGGATTCGGACGAGTCCGAGTACAGGCGCGTTGACGACTACTTTCAGTGCCTTGCCTTCAGACCGAACGGCTCGGTGCCCGCGCAGGAAGCTCCACCCTAGACTTCTATGTAGCGCTACGCCTGGAAGCTAGACGGTTCCCTCCAAATCACTCACGCCCGTATCTCCGATTTCCTGGAAGAGGAAGTATGTGGAAAAGTCGAACGGGCGAGCGCTTCGTACTTCAGAGACTGGGAATACGACCTGGAAGCCGTGATCGGTGTCGAACTCCGGCGCACTCGCGATCGTGGCAAGAACCTCTGCGTAGTTTGTCGTGAACTCGAGCCGGTGTGTCTCGCTGTTCCTGTATCCGCTGGCCAAGGGCTGCATCTCGACGAACTTCCGCTCGGGCTCGGCCAAACCCGCGTTGAGGATCCATCCGACGTACACCTTGCCCGATTGAAGAGTGAGCTCAACCACCGAATCGGACCTCATCGAATCGACGAAAAGAAGTTCCATGGAATGCCCGGCCCTGCGCACGGCGCGCATGGCTCCCTTGGACTCGGCGTACATCCAGTTCACCGCAACCGCAGCTGCCGGTCCAAGCAGGAACGCCACAGCGACGGTACCGATGTAGGGGAATGGCGCGAACATCGGCCAGTGATCCAACACAGGTAGCCGGTTTCCCAGGGGCTCTTCGATAAGGAGCGCCAGTACACGAGCCACCGACAGTAGCACCAAACCGGTCGCCGCGGAGCCAAAGAGAAGATGATGCCCACTCTGGCGGTGCACGGAAAAGCGCGTCCAGTGACAGCGTGTCAGAAAGAGGTACCCTCCCACCAAGGGCACGAAAAGAAGACCAAACCCCATTCGATGTCAGCTAGTCGCGATTGAACCCCAGATTGCGGTATTCCCGGCTACCGGCGGGATTCCCGCCCGTCCGACACCTTGAGCTTGGTCGCGACCTCAGCAATGAGTCTCTGGGCTCGCTGGCTCTGCAGGATCTCCTTGAGGTCGACCGAATGGCCACCATTCTCGGTATGGCGAATGGTACGTGGTGGCTCGGTCCTACGCTCGGCGCTGTGGCCCATCAGTGGCTTTCTCTTTGTTGCGGGGTCCAACCAGATCACGCGGGTCAATCCGTCCGTGTCGAGGAATAGTGGGCCGACCTCCGGGCCAATACCATAGCTGAATTGGCCAGGTTTCCCCCGTTCCGGTCGGTGGGACGGTGACGCTTGCAGTAGTGAATCGGAATGTAAACTTAGCTTTACATTATGACAATGGTAGTTGTCATTCACTCCAGACGGCCGCCGATGCACGTGAGCCCCGCAGTGAGGTCGGGTCAACGCTGTGTTGCGGCAAACCGCTGTCCAGGCCTCCCGATCGAACGGGTGGACTCTCCAACACCGCCGTGATCTCGTCAGCCAGCCGGAAGAAGGTCCAAAGCTCATACAGAAGCGCGATGGTCCTTGAGTTCGAGCAGGTCCCGCATCGCGTCCTTTTCGAGTGGGATCATCGGCGCCAGGGAAATCCTGGAGAAGTGCTGGAGCACACGCCGATACCCCCTGCGTCGCTGAAGAGCCGTGGAAGAGAAGGGGATCCGCACCATTCTTCGCACTTCTTCCCACATGCTGTGCCGGGCGATCGAGCGGGGTTGGTGCCTTTGCGTGACAGGATTCCACCGGGCTAGATTTGCCGATACAACCGCTGGCTGTTTCCCCTCCCCTGCCACAGACTCTGAGAGCTAGCCTTGGCTTCACTCGAAACCCTTACATCCACCATAGTGGACCTGAAGCAGGGCATCGCTGCGGGCAGTTTCCGAAGTGAGGCCGAGGTCAGCCGCGGCGTCGTAACCCGCATCCTCCACGAGCTCGCCTGGCCGGTCTTCGACGTTCACGTCGTAACCCCTGAATTCAAGATCGGTACAAGGAAGGCAGACTACGCGCTCTGTCATCCGCCCGGTAAACCGGCGGTTCTCGTGGAGGTCAAGGATCTTGGTAAGGCCGACGGCAAGGGCGAGAAGCAGCTCTTCGAATACTGCTTTCACCAAGGGGTTCCGATTGCAGTCCTGACCGACGGACGGAGTTGGAGTTTCTTCTTCCCGGCGGGGCAAGGCAGCTACCAGGAACGACGATTCGCCCTGGTTGATCTGGTAGGCGATGATCCGGCAGATTCGGCAAAGACCCTCTCGGACTACCTCCAGGCGCCCGATGTGCAATCGGGCGAGGCTCGGAACCGGGCTCAGCGCGACTATGAGGCGGCTCGTCAGAAAGAAGAGGCAGCGTCCAAGTACTCTTCGGTGTGGAGCAAGCTACTCTCGGGGCCAGAGTCGCTGTTGCTCGACCTGTTCCGCGAAGAAGTGGAACAAATGACGTATGTGGACGCCCCCATGTGGGCAAGCCCGTCTTCAGGTCCGAGTCGGTGGCAGTCTGGTCAGGTACTGTCGTATGTCCGGCCTCTGGATGCAGCCCTTGTTGGCCGCGGGCCCGTATGGT
>LXNI01000341.1_pt1 | contig 57016 bp, 39 predicted proteins | sample 809091 | NCBI WGS metagenome assembly LXNI01 (sample SAMN04870527, study PRJNA318959) | sponge metagenome | biome: 01000161; feature: marine sponge reef; material: water | host: Sarcotragus foetidus | place: Greece: Milos, Mediterranean Sea | collected 2013-05-29 | depth 5-7 m
CGCGGCGTTGCGTGTTCGATCCGCTGCAGCGTCGCGGTCGTTACGCTAGTTGGATATGGCGAAATCCGATCAGGGTTGCGATCTGCTCGTCTTCTCGGCTCATCCCGACGATGCCGAACTGTGTTGTGGCGGACTGCTGCTGGTGGCCGCGGCCAAGGGCTGGACGACGGGCGTGGTCGACTTGACGCGGGGCGAGGCCGGCAGCCTCGGAACACCGCAAACGCGTCTGAGCGAGGCTCGCCGCGCGGGCGAAATCCTCGGCTTGGCGCACCGGCGCAACTTGGGGCTCGCCGATGGCCACGTGCGCGACACCGATGCGAACCGCAGGCTGATCGTGGAGGCCATTCGCGAGTTCAAGCCGCAGGTGGTGGTCGGTCCCCCGCGCGAGGACCACCATCCCGATCACATGGCGACCGCCGAGCTCTTGCGCCAGAGCCTGTTCTTGTGCGGAGTGAGCAAGTATGCGCCGGGCAGCCCGCCGTTTCGGCCCAAGGCCCTCTTGCAGCACTTCGGCAGCCGGGCCGTTGCCCCGCAGCTGGTCGTCGACATTTCGGATGTCTTCGAACAGCGGATGGAGGCTGTCCGGGCGTACGAATCGCAATTCGGCGTCGACCAGCCCGCGCACTTCCCGGTGCGCTTGGCCTCGTCACGGTTCCTCAAGTCCATCGAGGCGACCTTGGCATACTACGGCTCGCTCATCGGCGTTGCCTACGGCGAGCCATTCAGCAGCGAAGTCCCGATTCCGGTCAACGATCTCGTCGGCCTGTTCAGCAACGAGCCATGGAAAGACCGCTGACGGTAGCCATCATCTGCCACCCGACCCTGGGTGGCAGCGGGGTCGTGGCCACGGACCTTGGCATGGCGCTGGCCGAGAGGGGCCACACGATCCATATCGTCAGCCACCGGCGCCCGGTCCGGGTCTCGGCGCCTCATCCGCGGGTCCGCTTCCACGAAGTGCCGGTCACGCGGTATCCGCTGTTCACGTATCCGCCCTACACGCTGGCCTTGGCCACGAAGCTGGCAGCGCTGTGTCGCGAAGAGCCGATCGATGTGCTTCACGCCCATTATGCGATCCCGCACGCCGTCAGCGCGTATCTGTGCCGCCAGATGCTGGGCCGCCACGCGCCGAAGATCGTGACCACGCTGCACGGCACGGACATCACGTTGGTCGGGCTCGACGATTCCTTCTACGAGATCACACGCTTCAGCCTGCTCGAAAGCGACGGAGTCACGGCCGTGTCGAACTACCTTGCCCGGCAGGTGAAAGATCGCTTCAACCTAGAGGGCGAAGTTACGACAATCCACAACTTCATCGACTTGGAGCGGTTCTCGCCCTCTCATCGCGATGGCAGTGCGCGGTCGCGCTTCGCCTGCGGAGACGAGGCCTTGGTGGGGCACCTGTCGAACTTTCGGTGGGTCAAGCGCGTTCCGGACGTCATCAGGGCGTTTCACCGCATGGTGCAGCACGTTCCAGCTTGCTTGCTGATGATCGGCGACGGTCCCGACTTGCCGGCGGTGAAGCTGGTGGCGGACGAGCTGGGCTTGCTCGACAGGATCGAATTCCTTGGCTCCGAGCAGAATGCCGCGGAGCTCTTGCCGGAACTCGACCTCTTCCTGCTTCCGAGCGAGCAGGAGAGCTTCGGACTGGCTGCCTTGGAGGCCATGGCTTGTGGCGTGCCCGTGATCGCCACTAACGTCGGCGGCTTGCCGGAGCTTGTGACCGAGGGCGAGTCCGGCCACTTGTTTCCTGTCGGGGACGTGGCGGCCATGGGCGAGAAGGCGGCGGAGATCCTTGCCGACGGGGAGCAGCACGCGCGGCTCAAGAGCGGGGCGCGCCGCCGCGCCGGGGACTTTCGCCAAGCCGGGCTTGTAGGCCGCTACGAAGCGTTCTATCGGTCCGTGTTGGCGCATTAGTCTTCCCGCGCACCAGAGGAGGGGCAACTCGCGGCTCGATCTGCTGCAAACCTTGGTCGCTCGAACCGAGCGCTCGGGCACCCGCTCCGTCCGGGCCTCAGGGCTTTCGGATATTCGCAGCGCAATATCGTTGCGGGCTCGCCAACATCTGCTTCTTTGACGCTTCCGCCCGCGTCACGGTGTTTCGCCGCAGCAGATTGGCTCAGACCGGGCGAAGACTGCTTTCGGGCCGGTGATCGGCTGTGATTCGATCGTGCGAGGAAACGCGGACTGGCATGGGGAGGCGACGATGGACCGTGCCTAGCATCGAATCAGCAGGCTTCGTTGGCACCCCTTCCGCATCCGCCATCCGCCCCTGCGAAGCGTTCTCGTCGTCGGGCGGTTTCTTGGACGCGTTGATAGACTGATTGCTTTCCCGAATCGCACTAGATTCAGGAGCAGGAGGCAGTTCGATGGACCGCGTGTGTCATTTCGAGATTCCGTACGCAGACAAGGGGCGGGCGAGCAAGTTCTATCAGGACGTGTTCGGATGGCAGGTCTCGGACATGCCCGGCGGCATGCCGTACTCGTTCGTTACAACGACCCCGGTCGACGATCGGATGCAGCCGACGGCACCTGGCGGCATCAATGGCGGCATGTACCCTCGTGGTGACGACGGCGGCAGTAATTCGCCCGTCGTGGTCATCGAAGTCGGCTCGTGTTCGCAGCGGGTGGCCGACGTGGAAGCCGCAGGCGGGTCCTGCGTGGTGCCTGTGACCGAGATTGCCAACATGGGCATCTACGCGCAGGTCCAAGACTCGGAGGGCAACATCATCGGACTCTGGCAGCCGCTTGATCAAGCGCCCTGAGTCGCTTGCTGCGAGTCGGTAGCGGAGCCGTCGGTGGGACGCTGTCGGAACCGGCGCATCTTCGGAAGCGACTTCCGCTCCTTTCGTCTTCACATGTCGCTCGACCGCCGAGGCGCACGCATCGAGTGCGGTTGTGCGGCTCACCGCGCCTCGTGAGCCTGCCGGCCGCGATCGGACCTTGCGAAGCGAGCGGGTCTGTCTGCTCGTTGAAGCTACTTGAAGATTCTTGTCCGAGCCGCTCGAGCCGATGCATCCCGTGCCAAGTTTCTAGAATAGGTAGATCGGACCCAGCGGGGATCGATCACGGCCCCGTTCCTGCGGTTGCACAGATGTCCCATGCCTGCGCCCGGCGCGACTAGCGAGCTCTTTCCGAACGGCGTCGGGCTGTTGGAGCTGATTGGCGACACGCCCCTGATCCGCTTGGATGGGCTGACCCGCGACCTGTCCGGTGTGCGCCTCTACGGCAAGGCGGAGCACCTCAACCCCGGCGGATCGGTCAAGGACCGCCCGGCCGCGAATATGATCCGCACGGCGGAGCGCGAAGGGAAGCTGCGCCCCGGCCAGACGATCATGGACGCCACCAGCGGGAACACTGGGATCGCCTACGCGATGATCGGCGCGGTGTGCGGATACCCGGTCAAGTTGTACCTGCCGAGCAACGCTTCGCCGGAGCGCAAGCGCATCCTTGCCGCCTACGGCGCCGAACTGGAGCTGACGGACCCAGCCTTGCAGACCGATGGTGCCATCCAAGCCTGTCGAGCGGCCTACGAGCGGGATCGCGAGGCCTGCTTCTATCCCGACCAGTACGGCAACCCCGCCAACTGGCAGGCCCACTACGAGACGACCGGCCCTGAGATCTGGCAGCAGACTGGCGGAGGGGTCACGCACTTCGTCGCAGGCCTAGGCACGAGTGGCACATTGATGGGCACGGGGCGCTACCTGCGCGAGCGCAATCCGGAGGTGCAGGTCGTTTCGATGCAACCCTCTAGCGGGTTCCACGGGCTGGAAGGGCTCAAGCACATGGCCACCGCCATGCAACCCGCGATCTACGATCCGTCTCTGGCGGATCGCGAAATGTTCGTCGATACCGAGGACGCCTACGAGATGGTGCGCCGGCTGGCAGGCGAGGCGGGCCTGATGGTCGGCATCTCGTCCGGGGCGAACGTGGTGGCCGCGTTGCGGCTGGCCCGGGAGATCCGGCAGGGCTCGATTGTGACCGTGCTTTGCGACGGTGCTGACAAGTACCTCAGCGAGCGCTTCTGGGAGGATTGAAGCTGCCATGTTGCGCATTGCAAGGATTCCCTTCGCCGTCATGCGGGCGCATGCCGAGGCAGCCTATCCCAATGAATGCGTCGGTGCCATGCTGGGCAAGACCGGCCCGGACGGCAAGACCGTGGGGCTGGCCATGCCTCTGGAGAATTCCGCTGAGGGCTCCCAGCAGGCATTCTACCAGCTCTCCAACAAAAGCCTGCTGGCTGCCGACATGGCCGCGCGCCAGATGGGCATGGACATGCTCGGCATCTATCACTCGCATCCGGATGCGGACGCCTACTTCTCCGAAACCGACTTGAAGCACTCCTGCCCTTGGTACTCGTTCGTTGTCCTGTCCGTCAAGGGTGGCGAATACGATCACTCCAATAGCTGGCTGCCTGACTTCGAGCAGACGCGCGCTGACCGCGAAGAACTCCAGATCGCCGAGTGATTGCGATCGCCGGCTCGCCTCCCAGACTGTCCCGCCCATGAAGATCAACCACCTGCGCGTCCGCGACATTCGCTTCCCCACCTCCCAAGCATTGGACGGTTCGGACGCGATGAATCCCGACCCGGACTACTCCGCCGCCTATGTTGTGCTGGAAACGGACGCAGGCCTAGTGGGGCACGGCCTGACCTTTACGCTCGGGCGCGGCACGGAGATCGTCGTGGCCGCCGCCAAGGCCATGCGGCCGCTGGTCTGCGGCCACAGCCTGGAAGAGTTCATTGCGGACATGGGCAAGTTCTGGCGCCGGGTGACCGGCGAGTCCCAGCTGCGCTGGATCGGGCCGGAGAAGGGCGCGGTCCATCTGGCGGCCGCCGCCATCGTGAACGCGGTTTGGGACCTGTGGGCCAAGAGCGAGCGCAAGCCGGTCTGGCGGCTGGTGGCGGACATGACACCCGAAGAGTTTGTCCGCCTGATCGACTTTCGCTACATCACGGACGAGCTCACCCCCGCGCAAGCCTTGGAATTGCTCGAACAGCGCGCCGTTGGCAAGGCAGGCCGGATCGGCCGGATGGAAGCTGAGGGTTACCCCTCCTACACCACCTCCGCAGGCTGGCTGGGCTATTCCGACGACAAGATCCGCGCCCTCTGCCGCGAAGGCTTGGCGCAAGGCTGGAACCGGTTCAAGATCAAGGTCGGGCGCGACCCGGCCGACGACCGCCGCCGCTGCGGGATCATCCGCGAGGAGATCGGCGACAGCGGCATCTTGATGACCGATGCCAACCAAGTCTGGGACGTGCCCCAAGCGGTGCAGCGCATGACCGAACTGGCTCCGTACCGCCCGTTATGGATCGAGGAGCCGACGAGTCCGGACGATGTGCTCGGCCATCGCGCTATCAAGCAGGCGCTGCGACCGCACGGGATCGCCGTGGCGACCGGCGAGATGTGCCAGAACAGGGTGCTGTTCAAGCAGTTCTTGCAGGCGGATGCGATTGATTTCGTGCAGATCGACTCCACGCGCCTGGGAGGCGTGAATGAAGTCTTGGCCGTGTTGCTGCTGGCAGCCAAGTTTGGCAAGCCGGTGTGCCCCCACGCCGGCGGCGTCGGGCTGTGCGAGTACGTGCAGCATCTGTCCTTGATCGACTACATCTGCGTATCAGGAACTGTCGAACAGCGCGTGATCGAGTATGTCGACCATCTGCACGAGCACTTCCTCGATCCCGTCTGCATGCGCGACGGGAACTACATGCCGCCGCAAGCTCCGGGCTACAGCATTGAAATGTGGCCGGAGTCGCTGGACAAATACGAGTTCCGGCTGTGAGAGTTGTGGGGTAAGCTAGAAGCGAGCTGAGGAACGCTGTCAAGATGACACCAACTGTTGCCCTGAACCGTCGCGAGCTGATGAAGGTCTTGGGTGGTGGCTTGGCCAATGTCGGGCTGGCCTCGGTGTTGGCCCGCGATGGCGCGCTGGCGGCCTCGGGCGGAAACGGCGCGCCCGCGCCGCACTTCGCGCCCAAGGCGAAGAGCATCATCTCGATCTTTTGCTACGGTGGGCCCAGCCACGTCGACACCTTCGACCCCAAGCCCGAGCTGGACAAGCACGCCGGCGAGGTGATGACCGGCGTGGGCGAGGTGGTCGTCTCGCAGGGCAATCCCGGTGGGCTGATGCCCTCCCCGTGGAAGTTCAAGAAGTACGGGCAGAGCGGCCTCGAGGTTTCGGAACTGTTTCCGCAGGTCGCCCAGCACGCGGACGACCTCGCGGTGATCCGCTCGATGCATACCCTGTCCAACGATCACGGTCCGGCCCTGTACCAAATGAACACCGGCACGGTGCTGGCCGGCCATCCCAGCGTGGGCAGTTGGCTGACCTACGGTCTGGGCTCGGAGAACCAGAACCTGCCCGGCTACGTGGTCTTCACAGATCATCGCGGCGGCCCCATCAACGGCCAGCCGAATTGGGGGGCTGGCTTCATGCCGGCGGCCTACCAGGGGACGCAGTTCCGCTCCACCGGCGATCCGATCGTTGACCTGCGTCCGCCGAAGGAGATCAGCCGCGAGCGCCAGCGCAAATGGCTGGACCTGCTGCGGGATTTGAACCGCGAACACTTGGCGCGGAACCCGGAAGACAACGAGCTCTCGGCGCGCATCCAGTCCTACGAGCTGGCCTACAACATGCAGGTGCACGCCACCGAGGCGATTGATATCTCCAAGGAAGACGAGGCCACTCGCAGGCTGTACGGCTTGGACGAGGACCGCACCCGTTTCTTTGGACGCCAGGCGCTGATGGCGCGGCGGTTGGTCGAGCGCGGCGTGCGGGTGGTGCAGCTGTACTCGGGCGGCGGCAACCACGAGCCGACGTGGGACCAGCACTGGTCTTTGAAGCACTTCCACACCATGCACGCCGGCGAGACGGACGGCCCTATCGCCGGCCTGCTCACCGACCTCAAGCAGCGCGGGCTGTTGGATGACACGCTCATCATCTGGCACGGCGAGTTCGGCAGGATGCCGATCAGCCAGCGCCTAGACGGCCGCGACCACAATCCCTACGGCTTCACGGTCTGGCTAGCCGGCGGTGGCGTCAAGGGCGGCACGGTCGTGGGAGCCACGGACCAGTTCGGCTACAAGGCCGTCGAGAGCCCCAAGTCGGTCTACGATCTGCACGCCACGCTCATGCACCTGATGGGGCTCGATCACGAGAAGCTGACCTACCACCACAACGGTCGGGACATGCGCTTGACCGACGTGCACGGCAATCTGATCAGCGAGATCTTCGCCTAGCTGGTTTCGCCCGGAGCGATGCATTACCGAGCGTTGCGCTCGCGTCGCTCCTGCCGGCGGCGGCGCTTCAGTTCTTTCTCGTCGATGATCTGGAGGTTGAAGTTCACTTCGATCATGGTCACGACCTCGACCACGGTGCCGTTCAAGCGGGTGGGACGGTAGCGCCACTGCGAGACGGCATCCACGGCTGCCGGGACGAGCAGCGGGTGTCCGCTGATCAATTTCAGATCGCGCACGCTGCCGTCGATGCCAATGATCGCCTCGAGGTTGACTTTGCCCGAGACGTACTGTTCGACAGCCTCCCGCGGGTAGACCGGCGGCGGCTTGTGCAGAACCCGCGCATTCTGGATGTTACCTCCCACGCGGACCGGCGGCGGCAGCGACAGGTGCTGGCCGTCCGTGGGGAACATTCCTAGAACGCCCGCGACGCCGGGGTCGCCCGTGCCCCCCAGCGGTCCGCTGGGAGCGGGTATGCCCGCCAATGGGGAGACCGGGGCGCCGATGTCGTTCAACTTGGCGACTTGATCTGGAATGGCCGACGGTGCGCGGAAATCCGCTTCGTAGCGCTGCGGTGCCGCGCGCGGCGCGGGCGCGGCGCGGGGCGGGGGAGGTGCCGGGGGCGGAGGGGGTGCGAGATAGAACGTGCGCGCTGCCCACGCTCCCAGATCGATCTCGTAGGTGTTGAGCAGCGGCAGCAGGATGATGCCGCCGAGCAAGGCCAGTTGCAAGACGATCGAACCGGCGAAGTTCCAGCCCTGCTGAACGGGGCGGCCTGCGGTGAAACATTGCTCGAACACAGCGACCCTTGCTTAGTCTTGGGCTTAGAATTTGCCGTTTGGTTACCCGGCTGCGGCTGCGGACGGCGGGGTCATGCCCCGAGTTGTCGGGCTAGCTCGACAAAATCTGCCGCACTGACGTCGAACTCGCCGTCCACCGCCAGATCGATCTGGCGATTCGGACGTTCTTGCGGGCGGGGCACGAAAGCGGTGCGGAGGCCCGCTCTGGCCGCGGCTCGCAGGTCGCCCTTGTGGGCGGCTACCATCATCACGGCACCGGGCTCGAGGCCGAGCAAGTCGGCGGCCTTGAGATACACCTCGCGGTCCGGCTTGTAGCGGCCGGCCAGTTCTGCCGACAGCACGGCGTCCCAAGGCAGCCCGCCGTGCTTGGCCATGTTGACCAGCAGCGACACGTTGCCGTTGGACAGGGAGGCGACGATGAAGCGAGCCTTGAGCCTGGTCAGGCCCTCGACGGCGTCGGGCCACGGGTCGAGGCGGTGCCAGGCACGGTTGAACTGGTCCTTCTCCGCTTCGTCCAAGCCCGCGATGCCGAACTGTTCCAGCAGCCCGTCCAGAATCAGGCGATGCAACTCGTCGATCGTCTTCCACGGCAGCTGGCCGCTCCGCACGCGATTCATCGCCGGACCGTAGCCATCGCGCCACGCGTCGGCGAAGGCCGGCCAGTCCACGTCCAGTCCCTTGGCCCGGCCTAGTGCCCGGCCTTCGCGAATCAGGGTCGAGCGCCAGTCCACGACCGTTCCGAAGACGTCGAACGTCAGGGCCTTGACCGAGTCGGCTTGGAAGGCTTGCAGCACGGGGGCTCCGGCGGCGCAGAGCATCAACGCCCGCCGCGTGAGCGCCGGAGGGCCGCAACACCGCATGACATTGAGTATACGAGCATTGGCAGGACCGCTCCAGAGCAAGGCGAAAGCCTATCGAAGTTCGGTCGCAACGCGCTATGCTGAGGTCAACGGGTCATGGGCCGCATCCGCGTACTGACAGACAAGGTCGCGAACCAGATCGCCGCCGGCGAAGTGGTCGAGCGGCCGGCTTCGGTCTGCAAGGAATTGATCGAGAACGCCCTTGACGCAGGGGCTACCCAGATCCGAGTCGAGCTGCGCGGCGGCGGCCGCAGCCTGATCAAGGTCAGCGACAACGGCTGCGGCATGCACCGCGACGATGCCCTGCTCGCGTTCGAGCGGCACGCGACCAGCAAGCTGCGCACCTCCGAGGATCTGCTCTCCATCGCCACTCTCGGCTTTCGCGGCGAGGCCCTGCCCTCGATTGCCAGCGTCGCCCGCGTCTCGCTTGCGACCCGCGCCGCGGACAGCGACACGGGGACTGTCGTCGAGATCAGCGGCGGAACGCTGCGCAACGTGCGCGACGATGCTCGCCCGCCCGGCACGAACATCGCGGTGCAGAACCTGTTCTTCAACGTGCCGGCCCGGCGCAAGTTCCTGCGGACCGAGCGCACCGAGCTGTCCCACGCGCTGCGCACGGTGACGCACTATAGCCTCGCCAATCTCGACAAGGCGTTCGATCTGCTCACCGAGCACGGCTCGCAACTCCACGTCACGCCGGTGGCTACGCATCGCGAGCGGGTATACCAGATCTTCGGCGGCGAATTGCTGGAGCAGCTTGTCCGCATCGATCCGGTCGCGGAGGGTGAGCTTGGCATGGCAGGCAATGTCGGCGACGCCGAGTCGGGGAAGTCTGCCGGCCCGCCGCTGCGCCTCAGCGGGTTCGTGTCCGAGCCCCAGTTGCACCGCTCTAACCGCAACGGCTTCTACATCTTTGTCAACGGGCGCCTAGTCCGTGACGGCCTAATCCAGAAGGCCATTGCCAAGGCCTACGAAAACTTGATGCCCAGCGGCGTGTACCCGTTCGTGCTGCTGTTCTTGGAGATCGCGCCGGAAGAGGTGGACGTCAATGTCCACCCCGCCAAGACCGAGGTCCGCTTCCGGTCGCCAACCCGGGTGTTCGATTTCGTGCGCGACGCGGTCCGCGCCCGGCTGGTCGCCGCCAAGCCGTCCTCTGACCTGCCGCCCGCCGCAGTGATCGACCACTCCCTCTCCGGCCCGCCGGCTGCTCGGCCGGGTTCTGGCGCTCCGCCGCCGATGCCGGGCCCCGCCGCGGTTCCGCGCAGTCCCGGCGGGCTGCGCGGGACCGTCGCCGACACGCTGGAATTCCCGTCGCAACCGCGCCGGCAGGCCTACCGGCCGCCCGCTTCTCCGGCGCCAGAGGCGCCGCCACCCGCCGCCGCGCTGGTCCCCGAGCCCTCCTCGCCGCATAGCGGCGAACCGCTTGCAGACCTGTCGCCGACCAACTTGGGCAAGCTGGCCAACCTGCGTCTGCTGGGCCAGCTTCTCGACAGTTTCATCGTCGCGGCGGGCGACGATGGCGTGTGGATCATCGACCAGCACGTCGCCCACGAGCGTATCTTGTTCGAACAGGTGCTGGCGGCCCGCTTGCACGGGCGCGCCGATGTCCAGCGGTTGCTCACGCCCATCGTCATGACGCTGACTCCGAGCCAGACAGCGGTGTACCAAGAATTGGCCGAGGAATTGGGGGGCAACGGCTTCGAGATCGAGCGCTTCGACGGGCGTTCCGTGGCTGTGAAGGCCGCTCCTGCCGAACTCTCGGCAAAGCAGGTCGAGGCGCTGCTGCGGGAGTTGCTGGACGGCTCCCGTGACGGTGCCAGTTCCATGAGCCTGGGAGACCTGCGCCGCCGCATGGCCGCCACGATCGCCTGCCATGCGGCGATCAAGATCAACATGCCGCTGACCACCGAGAAGATGAGTTGGCTGCTGGAGGAACTGGCCAAGTCAGACTGCCCGATGGCCTGCCCGCACGGCCGGCCCATCGCCCTGCGCTACGGGACGCGCGAGATCCTCAAGGCATTCCACCGCATCTAGCGCGGCAACGGGTCTCACTCGTGCGAGCCGAACACGTCGCGCAGCGCGTCGGAAATCTCACCCAAGGTGGCCGCTGCCGCCACAGCGGTCCGAATGGCGGGCACTAGGTTGCCGCTGCCCGCGGCCTCGTTGCGCAAGCGGTCCAGCGCGACTGCCGCGCCGCCAGCATCCCGTTCCGAGCGAAATCTCGCCAATTCCCCGCGCCGCTCCGCCTCTTGGCTGTGGTCGATCTGCAGCAGAGGCACATCGGCGGGTTCGTTGGAGCGGAAGGCGTTGACGCCGACCACAGTCTGCTCGCCGCGCTCGACCCTCTGTTGCAGCGCGTAGGCGCTGTCGTGGATCTCGCGCTGCACGTAGCCGTTCTCGATCGCCGCCACCATGCCCCCCTGATCGTCGATCCGCGCGATGTAGGCGAGGGCTTCCTCTTCGATGCGGTCGGTGAGGCCCTCGATGCAATAGGACCCGCCCAGCGGGTCGACCGCCCGATCGACGCCGGATTCCAGTGCGAGCACCTGTTGCGTGCGCAATGCGAGGGTGGCGGCCTGCTCGCTGGGAAGCGCCAGCGCTTCGTCGAGGGCATTGGTGTGCAGGGACTGGGTGCCGCCGAGCACGGCTGCGAGCGCTTGGAATGCGGTCCGCACAACATTGACGTGGGGCTGCTGTGCGGTCAGGCTCGAGCCAGCCGTCTGGGTGTGGAAACGCATCTGCAGCGAGCGCGGATTCTGGGCCGCAAAGCGCTCCCGCATGACCTTGGAGTACAGGCGCCGGGCGGCGCGGAACTTGGCGATCTCCTCGAGAAAGTTGCGATCTGAGCTGAAGAAGAAGGACATGCGCGGCGCGAATCGGTCCACTGCCAGCCCTGCGCGGCGGGCCGCTTCGACATACGCGATCGCATTGGCCACCGTGAAGCCCAGCTCCTGCGCGGCGGTGGCGCCGGCCTCGCGCATGTGGTAGCCGCTGATCGAGATCGAATTCCAGCGGGGCGCGTGTTCAGACGTCCATGCCAGCACGTCGGTGACGAGCCGCATTGACGCCTGCGGCGGGTAGATATAAGTGCCGCGCGCGATGTACTCCTTGAGGATGTCGTTCTGGACGGTGCCGCGCAGCGCACTGCTGGGCACGCCCGCGCGCTCGGCGACCACGGAGTAGAGCGCCAGCAGGATCGATGCCGTCGAGTTGATCGTCATCGAGGTCGACACCTTGTCTAGCGCGATGCCCTCGAACAGGGTCTGTATGTCCGCCAAGCTCGAAACCGCAACTCCGGCCCTGCCCACCTCGCCCAAGACGAGCGAGTGGTCCGAGTCGTAGCCCATCTGCGTTGGCAGGTCGAAGGCGACGGAGAGGCCGGTGGTGCCGCGCTCGATTAGGTAGCGGTAGCGCTCGTTGGACTGGCGGGCGTTGCCGAAGCCCGAATACTGGCGCATCGTCCAGGGCCGGTCGCGGTACATCGCGCGGTGGATGCCGCGCGTGAACGGGTATTCGCCCGCCTCTGGCGGCGGTTCGGAACGGTCTTGATAGAGCGGTTTCACAGTCAGCTTCCGCGTTCGTTCAGCGCTTGCGCGCTAGCTTCTTGGCCCGGCGGAAAGAATCGAAGCCGAACCAAACGAAGACGATCGCGACGACGATCGCCACCACCAGCCGGTCCATGCTCTCGGGCAGCTTGCGATAGGCCTGGATCAAGCCGAAGGGTCCAAACACGAAGAAGGCAGCGAAAGCTAGGAACATGAATCCCACGACCTCCAGCGCGAGCTCACGGGCGAGCGAGATGAAGCGGGGCAGCGTGCCGCGCAGGGCGTCCAATCCAGCGCTGAGCGCCTTGCCGGGATTCATACCGAAAATGCTAGCAGTGTGCGGGCGGGCATTCCGTTTCGGAATGGCGAGCCGGAAACGCTGGCAGGGCGGCCGATCATGCCAAGCGCCCTGATCGGCGCCTGAGCAGCTCCCCCCTGTGGCAGCCTGCCAAGCCCGGATTGGTCCGGATCGAGGCGCGCTTGCCAAGATCTTGCATTGCATGGCTGCCCGCGGCCACACCGCCATGGCCAGCTTGCTCACAGTGTTCGCTGTGTCCCTCCTGCTGTGCGCCGCAGAACCGGCAACCGGCCCGTTCCTGCCCGCAATGAAGTAGGACTACGAGGGGAACGCGTTGCCGGGTCACTTTCTTAACAACGGGCTCGGGGGCCGCACTCGGCAGTTGGGAGCAGCGATCCTGCACGACAGCACCCCGGCCGAAAAGTCAGCCCGACTCGGGCCAAAGCGCTGGCGCCATCGGACTCGCTCGCGGGTGCGGTCCAAGTGCAGGTGACGGTAGCGGACGGCCGTACGGCCACGGCGGTGGTAGAGCGGCAGCCGGTCGCTCCTGCCCTGCTCGCCCGGAGCCGGGAGGTACCGGACTGTTCGAACGATCCGGAGGCGCTGCTGGACGGTCTGTTCATCCCGGCGGCCGCAAGGAGCAACCATGTCTAGGCCTACCACGCCGACGGCGCGCCGGCGGCCAAGGGGGCTGCGCTTGCGGGTACGGATACGCACCCGGCTCGTACCGCTTGACCGTAGTCGTGCCGACGGTTGCCGAAGGCGACATGGCCGTTAACGCGAAGATCAACAGAGCGAGCTCGGGGAAACCGCCCTGCTGCCCGTGGTGGGGCGAGCGCGGTCTTTCCGTAGGCCCGCCTCGCCACGTCGCCGCGCGGCGGGCAGGGTAAGCAGCAAGGGCGTCTTAGAAGTAAAACTTCAAGCCCAGCTGCATTTCGCGGTGCGAGTTGCCCGCATTGACGACGCCGAACCCAGACTGGCCGACCTGATCCCTCGGATTGTTGAATTCCGGGGTGTTGAAGCTGTTGAACGTCTCGAAACGGAACTGCATGCGCAGCCGCTCGCTTAACTGGGTGTTTTTCGACAGGGCGATGTTGAAGATGTGAGGGGTGCCCGGGCCAAGCGTGCCGCGAACCTTGCGGCCAGCGTTGCCCAGTGTAAACGGTGCCGGCGCTTCGAATGCTGCTTCGTTGGTCCAGAGCACTCCGCGCCGGCCGCCCAGCGCCGGATCACCGCGGCTCGGGTGGTTGGGATCCCCGATGAGATTGGCGTACAGCGTTGCGTCCGCCGCGTTGTCCCCCTTGACGTCGCGAGCGCCGTTCAGGACGGTCACTCCAAACGGTGAACCGCTCTGGAACGTATAGATTCCGGAGACTTGCCAGCCGCCCAGAAGCACGTTCAGCGGACCGTTCAAGTTCACGAACTTGCCGTTTCCGAACGGCAGTTCGTACACCGGGCTGAACACGATCCGGTGGGGAGCGTGGTTCCCCGAAAGCGACCACTCAGAGGCGTAGTTGTAGATGTTCTGAAACCAGTCGTGATCGCCCAGCGAGGCGGCATTCTCTCCCACGAACGGCGCGTTGTCGTACCACCTGGAGAATGTGTACAGGAAGATGTAGCCGACTCCCTTGTTGAAGCGTCGCTCGGTCTTGAACGAGATTCCCTGGTAATCGGACTTGAAGAAGTTCGGGTTGTTCATGCGGATCTGCCCGGTGCCGCCGTACTGCGTGAACGGCTTGAGCAGGCGCTGGGTTTGGTTCCCGAACTCGTTGAGGCCGACCCTGGGTAGGTTGAGCGGGTGGATCTGGTTGATGTTCATCCGGCGCAGGTTGACCTTCTTGGCAAACTTCGCGTAGTACCGCACCTCGAAGAGCTGCTCGCCGGCTTGGTGCTGGAACGTCAGGTTCCAGTCGAACGCATAGGGAGTCCGATGGTAGCGGTCCACGAAGTCGACGCGGCCCTGCACGAATTTCGTGCCGCGCGTTCCGAAGTTGTGGTTCAGCTCGGAGCTGTCGGGAATCTGCAGGAACGTGGGGGGCATTCCGTCCTTGAGCAGCGGAACCTGCCCGCCGCCGATGTTGCCGGCGCCGCCAAACCCCTGGCTGCCGGTTTGCAGGACGTTGCCGTCGTAATTGCCACCGAATATGAGAGCGAAGCCCCCGCGCACCACCGTGTTGGTTGCTCCGCCGGGCTTGACAGCGAACCCGAACCGAGGCCCGAGGTTGTTCCTGTCCCGAATAACCGGGTTTCTCGGGAAGCCATCGCGGCCTGCGAAGAAGAAGGCGCCTGTTTGGTCGGGGCGGATGCCGTTCGTGCCGGCGGCCGGCAGCGGCAGACCGGGATCCCAGCCAGTGACCCGGTCCGCAACCTCGGAGTACGGCCCTTCGTATTCGTAGCGCAGTCCCAGATTCAGCGTCAGCTGGCCGTTGACACGCCAATCGTCCTGGAAGAAGCCCGCGACGTAGCCCGACCGGCGCCCGAACGACGGGTTGGCTTGGACGCGTGCCCGGTCGGCCTGGCCGATCAGGAACGAGGCCAGGTCCGCGCCGGTCCCGGGGATCACGCTTCCATCCGGATTGAGGCCGCGCGTGTCGGTGTTCGCGAAATCAAAAACGCCGGACGCGGATTGCCGTCCCAGTTCGCTGCCTTGATACCGCCTGTAGTCGATTCCGAACTTGAATGTCTGGTTGCCCGTCACCTTTGTGAAATGGGCGGTGTATTCGAAGTTCGTGAACGCGAACAGCCTCTGATGGCCTCCGGCTTGGCCGATGGATGTAATGCTTGGATTGCCCCCTATATTGAACCGGGGGAACGAGTCCGGCCCGACGCCACTTAAGCCGATCTGCGACGCGAGGTCCTCGTCCAGATTGTGGCCTTGGATGTGGTTGCGGTATCGGAAGAAGCCGCCCGTGGCAGTCATGAAAAAGGTCGGCGAGAACAGCTTCGTATACGAGAGCAGTATGTTCTGTTGGCGTTGAGGACGGCGGATGGCGTTGGGGTCGGCTGGACCCCAGTCTGGCGACGAAAGGTCGTCGTCTGTCACCGGCATGAACAGGTTGTATCGGAACGTCAGCTTGTCGTTGGGATCAATTTCGTAATCTACCCGCATGGTGTGGCTGGTGCGGCGGAGCTCGCGCGGCAGGTTGCTGACCCAGTTCCCCTCGTTTGACACGTCAACCTCTGTGCGGTTCGCACTCGGCACGAACGAAAGAGCGCTCTGGGCGACGGGATCCAGCCGGCTGCTCGGAATCACGTTGTTCGCGAACTGCGTTTCGCCACCGCGGCCGGTCGACGTGAGAGGATCGTAGACCCTGCGGAGCACGCCGTTCGACTGCAGCATCGTCGACAGGTCGCCGGTCTTCCATGCGGGCAGGCCCACGCTGCGAACGCGCAGGTTCTCGAGGTTCTGGATCGTGATGTCGTAGTTATAGAAGAAGAACGCCTTGTTCTTCGCGATCGGGCCTCCTATCGTTCCGCCAGGCACATTGCGACGCAGCTTCGTCCTGCTCCTCGCATCCCATCCACGAGCGCTGAACGCGTCGTTGCGCATGAACCAATAGCCCGAGCCGTGAAACTCGTTGGTGCCGGACTTTGTAGTGGCGTTCATGAATCCCGCCGCCGAGCGCCCGTACTCGGCGGTCGGCGCGTTCGCTTCGACTCGGACTTCGGAGATCGCGTCCACCGGAGGGCTCAGCTCGGTGATCGTCGCGCCTATGCCCGTCCGGCTATTCACCACTCCGTCGATAAAGACGCCGGCAGACCTGGTGCGCCCTCCGGCGATCGTAACGTCGCCGCCTCCTGCACGATTGCTGTTGCGCATGCGCTGCGCACCGGGTGTCAGGTCGATCAGGTCGAAGACCTCTCGATTGACCAAGGGGAGCTCGAGAACCCGCTTGTTCTCAACCACGGCGGCAAGGGAGCCTCGAGATGTCTCGACGAGCGGGCTCGCCGCTTCAACCGTGACCGTTTCGGTGATGGAGCCAACTTCGAGCACGGCGTCATATGTCAGGACGCTGCCGACCTCGAGGCGCAGGTTGCTGACCTGGTGGGTCCGGAAACCGTCTGTCTCCATGCGGATCGAATACGACCCCGGACTGACGTTCGGCAGGTAATACGTCCCGTCACCTTGCGTTTCCACCATGTTCGAGGTCCCCTGATCGTCGTGAGTGATCTCGACCTGAACTCCGGGGATGACGGCTCCGGTGTTGTCGGTTGCGGTGCCTAGGATCGTACCTAGCGTTTGGGAAGGTGCCTGACTGGCCAGGGCCGCCAGAAGGGCCGCCGCAACGAGCAGCCGGGAGAGGGTGTTCAATGACATGGGAGAGGCCTCCTTTTGCTTGTCAGAACTCAAGGCATGGTCAACGCGTCAGCAGTCTAAGGCGAGTTCCCGTTAATTTCAACCGGGTTGAGGCGGAAAAGTTGGCGTTTCTAGCCCAAAGGTCGGAAACCGGACCGTTTTCTTGCAAGGCCAACCGGATTCCCACGCTGAGAATCGGTTCAATGCCTTGGCTCTGATGGCGGCGGGCCGGATCGAAATAAGTGAAGCATCGTTTACCGCGGAAAGCCCGCGGCCGGCAGCGAGGTCACGGCGTCCCACGCCGAACGGCCCGGGTTAGCGGGGCTTCGCTCCGCCGCATCGGGGCCCAGCGCGTCATGCGCCGCCCCGGCGTCGGTGCTAGGTGGGCAGTCGTGCACGCTGGACCGGCGAGTGCCGGTGTGTCTTGTCCGCCTTGAGGCAGACCGGGTAGAGTTTTCGGAGTCGCCTGCCCGAGCCGTCCGATCCATGACTCCGCTCGATGACCCGCGAAGCATCTGGAGGCTTGCTAGACTGCAGGCCATGCGTTCTTGGCGCCCGATCGTGTTGCTGCTGTTGACGTCCGGCGCATTGGCTCGTGCAGAGTTGCCGAACATCGTTGTCGTATTGGCGGACGACATGGGGTGGGGAGATCCCCAGTCGTACCAGCCCGCGTCCCAGATCCCGACGCCTAATATCGACAGGCTGGCACGAGAGGGTATGCGCTTCACCGACGCCCACAGTCCGTCGGCAGTCTGCACTCCGACGCGCTACGGATTGCTGACCGGGCGGTATGCCTGGCGCACATGGCTGACCAGCGGCGTGCTGGACGGTTTCGGCCCGCCCTTGATTGCCCCGCAGCAAGATACCGTCGCGCTGCTGCTGAAGCGTTCCGGCTACCGTACCAGCGCGGTCGGCAAGTGGCATCTTGGCATGCGCTGGGTTGACAAGCATGGCAAGCCGATGCCGCGTCGAACCGGGGGATTTCGTCCGGGCGACGATGTCGATTACACGGTTGAGCTGCAAGGGGGTCCCTTGGATGTCGGCTTCGACACGTTTTTTGGGATTTCCGCATCGCTTGACATGAGCCCATACTGCTTCTTGCGGAATCGCTCGGTGGAGATGATCCCGGACATACCCGTGCCTTCGGGCAGGGCGGATATCTTCTCCGGTTTGGCAGCCGGGATGCGCTCGCAGGGTTTTCGGGTGGAGGACGTGCTGCCGCGGCTGGCCAAAGAGGCCGTGCTCCTGATTGACCAGCACGCCGGTCGCGAAGAGCCCTTCTTCCTCTACATGCCGCTCGCTTCGCCGCACTTGCCGGTCGCTCCGGTTCGCACAGGCAGCAGTCGTGCCGGCCTCTACGGTGACTTTGTCTTTGAAACCGACCATGCGCTCGGCAGGGTCTTGGAAGCGTTGGATCGAAACGGCTTGACCGAGGAGACGCTGGTGCTTTTCACCAGCGACAACGGCGGGCTGTGGCACTGGTGGGACTTTCGTGCTGCCGATGACGGGGGAGCTGCCCCGCGCACAGCGCGGGGGGACTATGTCCGCGGATACGGACATCGGAGCAATGCTGCTTGGCGTGGCACCAAGGCGGACATTTTCGAGGGCGGCCACAGGGTGCCGTTCGTAGTTCGCTGGCCGGGCCGGGTCGCGGCCGGCACGACCAGTAATGCGCTGGTCGTGCTGACCGATCTATATGCCACGGTGGCGGAGATCGTCGAGTCCGAGATGCAAGGTTCGTCGGGCCAAGATAGCCACTCGTTGGTACCGGTCCTGCGAGGTAAGGGCAATTCGGGACGAACCTCGGCAGTCCACCACTCCGCTCGAGGGATGTTTGCCATCCGCAAGGGCGAATGGAAGTTGATCGCCGGTCGCGGCTCGGGCGGGTTCACCGCGCCTCGCATAATCGACGGGCCCGGCGGCCAACTCTACAACTTGGCAGCGGACCCCCGAGAGACCGAAAACCTGTACGACACCGAGCCCGAGGTCGTAGCGGAACTCGAGGAGCTATTGCGAACGGTACGCCAGTGACGGTGGAACAGCGTCGAATCATCCATGACGAGCCAATTGCTAGGCGGGCTTGCCGCTAGGCAGGTCGACTGGTGTCGGCGACCATAGCGGACTGCATCTAGATCAAGGGTGCGACCATGGTTGCCGAGGCACACGATCCTCTACCGCTAGAAAGCGGCGTTGGTTAACCTACCTCCTGGCTGCGGTTGTTACGATTTGGACAGCAACGTTATGGCCAAGACAGACGAAATCCCCATACGCCTTTCCGAAGAGCTCATCCTCCTGTTGCTCGACGAAGGGAGCGGATATCTGGAGATGGTCCCGGGCTGGGATTTCTCTTGCATCATGGCAGGTGCAGTCCTAGCCGACCTTGCGCTGGAGGGCCGCATCGACACCGATCTGGAGGCGTTGTTTGTCGCTGATTCCAGTCCAACCGGAGACGAACTGCTCGATCCGACGCTTGAGGAAATCGTCCAGTCTGAGGAAACCTTCGACACCCAATACTGGATAGAACGGAATGCGTCTCGTTCCGAGGAAATCGTAACCGGCACTCTCGAGCGCTTGGTGAACAGGGGAATCCTCGAATACGAGAGCGGCGGCTTCTGGACGCTTTCGAGCCGTGTCTCGCGTTCCGGCAGCTATCCGACATCCGACAGCAACTTCCGCCAAGAGGCCAAGGCTAGGGTCCAGAGCGTCATTCTGAACGACATCATCCCGGACCCGTCCGATGCCATCCTCGTCGCTCTGACGCACGCATGCGACGGATTCAAGCTCCTGCTTGCGCCGGAGGACTACGAGGAAAAGCTCGGGCGAATCGAGGAGGTTGCCAAGTTGGACTTGGTCGGTCGGTCTGTTGCCAGCGCTGTGAAGGAGAGCGCTGTCAAGCCAAAGACCCGCCGCACTCTCCTGACCAAGCCGATCCCGAAGCTAGGGTACGGCGACATCCTGCGACAGCGTGAATTCCTCAGGGGCAACATGCCGAAGGCGATGTGGGAGATCTTCCAGAAGCATGGACCGGTCGTGAAGCTTCCCTTCAAGATGGCAGACTCCCCGTTAGTCGCCTTGATCGGGCCGGAGACCAACCAGTGGGTCCACAAGCATGGCCGGTTCTACCTTCGCTCGAAGGAGTACATCCAGGGCCTTGAACAGGTGTTCGGCGCAAATCGAACCCTGCCAGGCATGGACGGCGCTGAACACTACAAGCTGCGCAGGTCCCTGCGTGGTGCCTATTCCCGCGGTGCGCTCGAGCCGCGGCTACCGGAGTTGATCTCCCATTGCAAGCAATCAATAGGCACGTGGAATGAAGGCGACGTTTTTCGCGGCGCCTCGGCTTTCCAGAAGCATGTGAGCGGCCAAGTCTCGGCGCTGGCGATCGGAGTGGACTGCAGTCACTACGTCGACGAACTGATTGCGTACGAGCATCGTGCACTTGTGACAGAGGTCCAAGGCGCCTTGCCGAAATTCATGCTGCGGACTCCGAAGATGAAGCGCGCGAGCAGGCGCGTCCGTGAACTCCAGCAAGCGATTCATGAATCGCACACGCCTGCGCAGAGGAAGGGAAAGCCGGCCGACATTGCGGACGCAATCCTCGAACTCCATCGAAATGAGCCGCACTTCCTGCCGGAAACCGACCTCACCTTCCCGTTTGTCGCTTCAATGGTCGCCAGCATTTATCTTGGCAGCGGACTCACCTTCGCAGTCTATTGCATGGTTCGCCACCCCGAGATTTACGCGCAGGTCCGGCGCGAGGCCGAGGCGCTGTTTGGCGGCGGGCGTGAACCGAAGGCGGAGGAATTCACCCTCGAGGCGATCGATGTCACCCACCGCCTCTGCTTGGAAACCGGACGCCTGTACCCGGTGATACCGTGGCAGTTGAGAACCGTCATGAACCAGTGCGTCGTCAATGGCTTCGAGATTCCTCCTCCAACGAGGCTGTTGATTTGCCAGACCGCATCGCACTACTCCGATCACCTGTTCAAGGATCCGCTGAAGTTCGACATAGACCGCTATCTGCCTCACAGGGCAGAGCATACGGCACCGGGGGCCTACGCTCCCTACGGCCTAGGCACGCACACTTGCCTGGGGCACCAGTGGGCGGACCTCCAATTGGCTGTCAATCTGCTGCTGGTCGCACACCACCTGAAGTTGGAAGTGGTGCCGGAAAACTACAAGCTCGGCTTCAATCCGTTCCCGACATCTGCCCCAAATAAGAAGCTGAAGTTCCGCGTCACTGAAATCACCAACCCGGTTTAGGCACGCGAGCTTGCGTCGCCGATTATTCGGCCCGCCGCGGCATGCTGCGGGTGCGCAGCAAGGATTGGGCCTGGACGCGTTCGGACGTGTATCATACGAAACAGATATTGGTTTTCTTGTGGTGATTTCTAGTGGACTGATAGAGCGAGAACGGCCCGCTTCCTCATCGGACGCCCGACGGCAAGTGAGAGAGATACAACTCCAAGGTGACGATGGCAGTTCGCTCTCGCCGTTTCCCGAAGGTTGGTACTTCGTCGCCACCCGCGAGTCCATCCTGAAGGCGAGGCTGATTCAAAAGACCTGGCTAGGCGCGAATATCGTCGCGTGGTGCGACGAAGGCGGGCGCATCTGCGTGGCCGAGGCTGTATGCCCGCACCTGGGGGCCGACCTCGGGCCGGCCGCCGGGGGAGAAGTGAGAGACGGCTGTCTGGTTTGTCCGTTTCATGGCTTCGAGTACGACATCACCGGCCAGTGTGTGGCCACTCCTTCTGCTCCGGCACCCAAGGCCGCCAAACTGCGCGTGTTCGAGACGCGAGCCGTTCTAGGCATGGTCTTCGCATGGCGGGGAATCGGGGGCAGGCCGCCTCAATGGAGCCTTCCCGAGGATCCGCCGACCGAAGCGGAGTGGAGCGAGCTTGAGTACCGCACCCTCCGCTTCCCGGGCCATCCACAGGAGACCACGGAGAACTCTGTAGACCTGTCCCACCTCAGCTACGTGCATGGCTACAGAAGTGTTAGCCGGGTCGGATCGGTGTCGATGGATGGCGCCGAGTTCAAGAGGGCGTTCGACTTTAGGCGCAATCGCAGCATTGGGGGAATCGCGAAGATCGAATTCGACGTTTCTGCTGTGGTCCAAGTTTTCGGGCTGGGTTTTTCATTCGTTGACATCCACGAGCACTCCATTGGCATGCAGTCGCGGCTTTGGGTGTTAGCCACACCCGTCGATGGCACTCTCATTGAAATGGTGCTTGTCGGACAAGTGCGCGAGATGCGCAGGCCGAAGCGACTGATTGTCGGGCTGGGATTCGTTCCCCTTTTCCTGCGCGCCAGATTGATGAACAAGATCATGCTGGCCGCTCAGAAACGCGACGTCCTCCAGGACGTCGAGATCTGGAGCCGGAAGCAGTACCGGTCCAGACCACGGCTTTGCGGCTCAGATGGCGAGATCGGACCGTTTCGAAGATACTGCAAGCAGTTCTACCCGGATGATCTGGACTCGGGCCGCGATGAGCCGAACTAGGATTCGACCCAGGTGTCACCCGCTAGATGCCGGGCCGCCGGCGGCGGTCTGCATGCAGCACGAGGCCTCGCGAAGCGGTCTTTTGGGAAGAGCTTTCCGCAGCCATCGCACTGTTCGAAGACCCCACTCTCGACCGGTCGCTCGGGGATCTGTTAAGTTGATCACGCATGGAGGCCGCTTTGATCGGGCGGCAGGCGTTCGATTGGCCGGACATCTGGAGCAGACCTGACGTAGCATGAAGTTCTCTGTGCACAAACGGCAGGCTCGCGGCCAGCGCGCGGCGCATCGCCGTCGAGGGAAGGCCCTTGACCACCTCGGTATGGGCCTTCGATTTGCGACCCTTGCATCGGCGCTGCTGATGACTGCCTGCTCTAAGCAGGTACAGCTCCCTGTTCACGAGTTTCAGGTTCCGGCACCCGCGACGTGGAAGGGGGCGGCGACCGAGCCCGGCACATCCGGTTCGGATTGGTGGGCTTACTTGGAAGTCCCGGGCTTGGACGACGCCATCCGGAAGGCGCTGGATTGCAGCCAGAGTTTGCGCGCGGCTGCCGCTAGGATTGAGGCCGCCGCACAGGAGCGCCTCATCGTGGGGGCCGCTGACTGGCCGGAGATCAACGTCGGTGCCAGTCGCCTGCGCCAGCGTCAGAATTTCGTCGGGCTGCCGTTTCCCGGACTCTCGGACCAAGTTCTGACGAGCACCTATTCGAATGCGGGACTGACGTTCAACATCGCTTGGGAGGCAGACCTTTGGAACCGGCTCAGTTCGCAGAAGCTTGCTGCCGATGCCGGCATCGCGGCCCGCGAGGCCGACCGCCTTGGCGTCCGCCTCTCGCTGAGCGGGCAGGTGGCCAAGGCTTGGATTGCCGCCATCGAAGCGCACGGCCAAATCGAGTCTGCGCGCGGGTTGGTGGAGCATCTCGAGACAGTGGAAGAGTGGACACAGGAGCGTTACCTGCAGGGCTCTCTATCGCTTGTGGATGTGCGTGTTGCCAAGAGCGACATCGAAAGGGCCAGGGCGGTCGTGCGGGAGCGCACGAGAGCGCGTGACCTGTTCGTCCGCCAGGTCGAGATGCTGGCTTGCGAGTATCCCGCGGGCGAACGCGTTCCGACCGCGGAACTCCCACCCCTGCCGCCACAGGTGCCGGCGGGCCTGCCATCCGAACTGGTCCAGCGAAGGCCGGACCTGATCGCGGCGGAACAGGCATTGCTCGCCGCGGACGCCCGGATTGTCGAGGCTAGGGCAGCGCTGCGGCCCAGCTTCGCCTTGACCACTGCTGCGGGTACCGCCAGCAACAGGCTGCTGGACCTCGTCAATCCCAGCCTGCAAGCGTGGAGCTACGCGCTCGGATTCGCCCAGCCGCTCTTCAATCGCGGCAAGTTGAAGGCGAACATCCGGGTATCCGAGGCTCGCTCCCAGGAGGTGGCTGCCAACTACGAGAGCCTGATGTGGGCCGCTTTCCTGGAAGTCGAGTCGGCGCTGGTTTCAGAGCAGACGCTCCGAGATCAGCAGAGTGCTTTGCGTGACTCGCAGCGCACGACTCGAGAGGCGATCGAGCTGGCGGAACAGCGTTATACGGCGGGCATGGGAGATGTCTTCCCGATCTTCGCTCTGCAGAGGGCGGTTTTGGAAACCGAGAGCGCGGTTCTGGCGCTGCAGCGCGCCAGGATCGACACACGAGTCGACCTTCACTTGGCGCTAGGGGGTGGTTTCGACGACCCGCCTCCCAGTCGGCCAACTCAGGATCCCTAGCACAAGCACCAATAGTGGGCTCGGATTGTGAGCACGGCCCACTCCTAAACGTCCCTCGTTCGCTGTGTCTCCACGGTCAGTATCAGCGCACAACGAATCCGGTCGGCGCTAATATCGTCGCGCCCCCTCGATCGTGCGTTGTACTGGTGCGGGCAAGCTCAGCCGCCGCTCTTCATCGAAGCTGCTTCAACAGGATGTCCTTGAACTGAACTGGGGTTCCCTTCTCGTGGAAAGCAGTCGGCTGCCTGCCATCTAGATCAGCAAGGAGTCGGTGGCAATCGCACTTGACACGGGCCCGAGACTGTGCCAACATTATTGTTGCCACCAAATTTGTTGGCAACTAAGCTGTTGGGACAATTCAAGGATGTTGCGAAAACTGTTGGCAATTGGGTCGATGGTGATCGATTCTTCGATCGCAAAGCTGAAATCACTGAGTTGGAGGGCCGTGTTCGGGATGGCACGCATACTTTGCTTACTGCACAGCGCAGGATGGGAAAGACAAGCTTGGTTCGAGAACTTCTGCGTCGCTCGAACAATTCTCACGAGGCTAGAGGCATCTTCGTCGATCTCGAAGATGCCCGCGATCCGGCCGATGCGATTGTCGCGATCGGGTTGCAGTCGAAATCGATGCAATCGGTCTGGCACCGTCTTAAGGAGACGGCTGCCAAGTCGCTTGAGCATGTCGACGATGTTCAGGTGTCCGAATTGAGGATCGGGCTGAGAGCGGCTATCAACTCCAGCAATTGGAAGCACAAGGGCGATGTACTTCTCGAAGCGTTAGCTGACCACGACAAGCGCGTCGTGCTTGCCATCGACGAGCTTCCACTCTTGGTGAACCGCATCCTCAATGGCCAAGACTATCGGATGACCGCTGAGCGGATCGCTGCGGCAGACGAATTTCTATCCTGGCTGCGGCGGAATGGCCACGCTCACCGAGACCGAATCTGCCTGATCGTTTCGGGCAGCGTGGGTATTGCACCGATCCTTAAGCGGGCCGGCCTGAGCGCCACGATGAACATCTTCTCCGCGTACGGGCTGAAGCCATGGAGCCAATCGACGGCATCTGAGTGCCTCGCCGAACTAGCGGAAACCTACGACATCGACCTACCTCCCGACGTTCGGATCGCTATGTGTTGCCGCCTGAGGTCGTGCATTCCGCATCACGTCCAGCAATTCTTCGATGCGCTCCAGCGGCACTTGGCTCTAGAAGGCAAGTCTAACGCCACTGTGGAAGACGCAGTGACGGCTTACAGGGAGGACATGCTGGGGCCTTGGGGGGCGCATTGACATGGACCACTACGAAGAGCGGCTCAAGCTCGTTCTGGGAATCGGTGGATATAGAGTGGCTCTCGAGCTGCTTGCCCGCACAGCTGCCAAGGGCTCTCTCGACAAGCAAGCAATCCTGAGCTACGAACGGACCTTACGAGCCATGGGCGATGGCGGTGTAGATCAGATCCCCCACGTGCTGGATGTCCTAGAGCACGACGGGTATTTGGGAAGAGGGCCGAACGGATACAGGTTTGAGTCCGGACTTCTCGAAGATTGGCGCCGCGCACGCGAAGGCCTTCCTTTCGTTCCGTTCACCCATGACCAAGCACTCGGATAGGTGAGCCGGAGCTATGGAAAAGCAGGTCAGAAAATACAACCCAGGGTTCCTTACGGCTGAGGAGCTTGTGGATTCGTTCTGCGTGCGGACGGCAGAATTCGACCTTATCCTCGAGGCACTGAGGGAAAGCACGGGGAATTCGAACGCCCACCAGATTGTGATCGGACCGCGGGGCTCCGGAAAAACGACGCTGTTGCTGCGGGTCGCCGCTGAGGTGAACAGGGACACAGATCTTCGTTCCTCGTGGTTCCCCATCATCTTTGCGGAGGAGAGCTACGAGATCGCGACGTGCGGCGAGTTTTGGCTGCAATGCTTGGAGCATCTTGCGTATCAAGCGCCGCGAGAGGGAGGGGAAGCAGACCTGCACCGCGCACTTGAGGAATTCCGAACCATCCAAGACGACCCAACCCTCGCTGATCGCTGCCTTGCGGCGATCCTAGACTTCGCCGACAGCGAGGGCAAACGGCTGATCCTGATTGTCGAGAACTTGAACACGATGTTCACCGACATCAGCGACACAGAAGTCGGATGGCAATTGCGCAAGACGCTGCAAGACGAGGCGCGCATTCTATTGCTCGGCAGCGCAACAGCGCGCTTCGAAGAAATCGACAATGCGAGTCGGGCTCTGTATGACCTCTTCCAAGTGCATACATTGAGGCGCCTCACGCCCGAAGCATGCTCCGCCCTTTGGAAGTGCGTATCAGGAAGGGAAATCGACGCGCGGGTCGTTAGATCACTCCAGATCCTTACGGGCGGCAACCCGCGCTTGCTCGTGATCGTGGCCCAGTTCGGTGCACATCTGTCCTTCGGAGCACTAATGAAGGATCTGCTCAATCTAGTCGACGATCACACCGAGTACTTCAGGAGCCACCTAGAGGCGCTCTCGCCACAGGAACGGCGCGTTTATGTGGCGCTCGCGAGACTTTGGAAGCCGGCAACGGCCAAGCAGGTCTCTGATCGTGCAAGGATCCCGACTAGCCAATGCAGCTCACTTCTACGCCGACTCATTCAGAGGGGTGGGGTGGTGCCCTCAGGGGGAACTCGGCATCGTCGGGAGTACTACCTAGCCGAGCGCATGTACAACATCTACTACTTGTTGCGAGCGGGCAGGGGCGCGGACAGCGTAGTTGAAGCATTGGTCCGGTTCATGGCGTCGTATTATTCGCCGACGGAACTGGGCGGCATCCGGGAGCGCATCTCCGAGGAAGTGACGAAGGCTGACACACCGACGCGCGAAATGATCGAGGCCGCGCTCGAGCGTCTTGCTACAACAAGCAGCGTCGATGTGGAGGCCATTGAGGCGAAGCACTCTGCGGAGGCCCTTCCGTCCGAAGTTGGGGATCTCGTCGAGCGGGCGAGGCAGCTACAGCGGGGTGAACAATACGATCAGGCGATCGAAGTCTGTGATGAGGTCGAACTCCAACTCAAGGAGATCGGCTCGCCCGAGGCAGACGAGCACTTGGTGAACGCACTTGTCGTGAAATCCATTGCGCTGGGTCGGCTCGACCACTTCGAGACTGCAGTTGCTGTCTGCAGTGAGATCCTAGACCGCTATGGGACAAGCGATTCACCCGGCATTAGCAGGGCGGTCGCTACGGCACATGCGAAGAAGGTAGCCCTGCTTGGTAGGCTCGACCGTACCGAAGAGGTACTCGAGGCAAGCGCGGCTTTCTTGGACCGGTTCGAATCCAGCGATTCTCCTGCTACTGATCAACAGCGCTCGGCGGTCATCTTCAACAAGGGCGTGGCGGTGACCAAGTCCGGGCAGGCACAGCGAGCGCATGCGGTCTTCGACGAAGTGATCAGGCGCTTCGAGTCGAGCGATTCGGCTGACGTCCAAGAAACGGTGGCTAGGGCACACGTAGCCAAGGCAAGCCTTTGGGAACAACAGCAACAGGATAAAGAGGCGTTGGCTGCGTATGACTCTGTAGTTGATCAGTTTGGGTCAAGCCATGCACCGGGTGTCGTGGCAGTCGTGGCCGCGGCCTTGCTGGCCAAAGCCACCTCACTGCTCAACAACGAGCAGTTCGAGGAAGCGCTGGCGATCATCACCGATGTTGAAGACCGTCTCGAATCCTATGACTCACCCGAGATTCTGGAGCTAGCGGCGATCGCGCAGTTGAACGAGGCAACGATTCTGGACTTGACGGGGGAACGAGAAAGGGCCCAGCGAGGCTATGATGCTGTGGTCGACCGATTTGTGTCGGTGGACTCCCTCGATATTGCTGGAACGGTGGTAGCTGCGCTTGTGAACAAGGGGAATTCGCTGGCGCGTGCGAGTCGACCAGAGGAAGCCCTGTCGGCGTATGACAGGGTCGTCGAGCTGTATGGCGATAGCCGATCGCCGACATTGGTCGAGATGGTAGGGCGTGCCCTAGTTGCTCGGGCCGCATCAGAACTGTCTCTTGGACAGATGTCCAAGGCGATAGCCTCAGTCGGCGAGGCCTTGGAACGATCTGATTCCGACAATTTCGATCTCATTGTCACCGCACAAATGCTGAATGCCGAAGCCCACTTTGAACTTGGAGCCAGGACAGACTGTGTCAACGCACTCGCAGCAGCGCTCAGGCTGTTGTCGGAGTTGCCTGCGGTACCAGATCTGTGGATTAGGGGTCTCATCACTTTCGCGGCTCGCCTTGGACCAAGACCGGTTCTGGAGCTGATTCAAGAATCCCCCTCCGATCGGATCCTGCTTCCCTTAGTGATAGCGCTGCGAGAAGAACTCGGTATGGAGTCTAAGGTGGCGGAGGAAGTCGCAGAAGTAGCCAAGGACATTAGAAAGGATCTGGCTAGGCTTAGGCAAGGCTGACCACAGCGGAGCCCGGAACTCTACCTGTCTCGCTCGGTCCAAGAAATTTGGCGTCAGCGATTTGTCGAAGCATGCCAGCGGTTCAAGGGCGAATGCCCTTTGCGGGCATGGGCTCTTTCGCTGCTAGGGACTAGCAAGGTGGTCTGTGTCTGGCACTGCTGTCAATCAGGCGACCGCCTCCACTGGCGGAAGCACGGCGGCACGGCGGGTTTGCTGAAACGCCGGAGGTTCAGCGCCGACAGACAACCTTGCTTGACGCTTGGTGTCTACTCCTGCTGGATTCCGTAGGCTGAGGTGAACTGACGATTGGGATGCGTCTATATCCAAATTGATGTCGTCACGACAGGCCGTGATCACCTTACTCAAGGTCAACCATGGCAGCGCAATGCCGGGTGCAGAACTGACGGTGGGAGAAATCGTCGGCAGGGCCCGCCCGTCGTCTGATCCGGTGAATTCGGCTGCGGGTAAGTGGGTTCGAACACCTTCCTCGCCAACCAGCGACCAAACCCCTCCTTGTCGTCCTTGAACTCCTTGGAGAGTTGCATGTCATCACTGAGCACACCGTTCATGACGCGCGCCAAAGCTTGGTCATGCTCGATCCGGGCGTTCTACCGGTCCGAGTTCTCCTCCAAGGCCCACCCGGGCACGGCCCGATAGGCCACGCGCCCACATCGGCAAGCTGAGCGAGTGTTTTCTCAATGCTCGGCGCACAGCTACCTTGAAGTGGCTGGGGCAGGCACGCCCAAGCCTCTCTTTTCATCGAATCTGCTTCAACAAGATCTCCTTGAACTGAACTATCGTTCCCTTCTCGTGGATCTGGATCGCGATGAGACCACTGTCCAAGCGCCCTTCACGAATACCATCGACAAACTCGGACGTCGGGATTCCATTGATCGAGAATCGGAAGTGGTTGCCTTCGGCTACGACATGGCAGCGATTCCAGTCCCGCCGCTTGATGTCGACTAGGCGGAGGTGGTTCTCAAGCTTCTCGGCGTGTGCGGTACCGTCCTCGTTGATGATCAGGCGCGTGCCGCGTTCGCACGGAAACTCGCTCCGAGTCGCAAAGTGGAAATCCCAAGCGCCCAAGATCTGGGGCCCGATTCCGACATGTCCGAGATCGGCGTGGTAGCCCTCGAACGGGCGCTTGCCAGTCGAGTCCACACGGGCTCTCAGCTCCACGCCGGTATTTCCCTCCGTAAGCATCCGATAGCTGAACCTGAGCTCGAAATCACTCAGTTCCTCGTTGCCCGAATAGACGAGATAGGCCTGGCGATCCTCTATTCCCTTGCCTTGGATCGCACCGTCCTCCACTGACCATCCTGCGGCCAGCCCCGAGGGGCTGGCACGCCAGCCGCTGAGTGTCTCGCCATCAAAGATGGGAGTCCAGCCTTCGGCTCCCGTGGTAGCGCCGCACGAACCAAGCATCGCCAGACTTAGGGCCGACATGATCGCCGCGAATCGGTGCAGCTGCCTCCTCGTGTGGCACATCGCGTCCCTACTATAGGACGCCGCTCCCGATCCTCTCCGGCGATCAGTGCGGCGACAGAGCGCGGGCCGACCCGGGTCCGATGTCCCGTGACATGATCTGAGGATTGAGCTCGCCTCGCAGCCACCCTGCAAGATCTGGGTATCGAGCGTCTCGTGGTCCGCAATTCACGTCGTCAGCTGAGGCTGCGATGTGGGGTCTTGCTCGGGATGTTGTTGCCACGCATCGTTCATCAATCTAGCTGCACTAAAGACAGTGCGGAGGATGGGTTCTAGGCGGATTCGGACCCTCACACTTTCTGGGATATGATCGGATTTCCGCTGTAGCCGTGTCGCCCGTTAGAACCAGCAAGAGCCATCCGCTTCGAATCGGCTGTGTCAGCCTCGGCGAGGGCCTCGGCCGAATCGGCATCACCTTGTGTCCGGGGAAGAAGGATCATCATGCCGACACTGGGCGTTGGTGCCGCGACTTGGATCTCGATCTAGACGAGGTTCAGCGCTGGGGCGCGACTGCGGTAGTCAGCCTGATCACTGAACCTGAGATCGACTACTTGCAGGTGCGCGGGCTTTGCGGGGCGGTCCATGACCGGCACATGGAATGGTGGCACTTGCCGATCCCTGACGGCTATCCTCCCGGAGCCAACTTCGAAAAGGACTGGCAGGCCGCGGGCGAGGTTATCCGCGACCGGTTGAGACTGGGATTTGACGTGTTGATTCACTGCAAGGGCGGGTTGGGGCGTGCCGGGACTGTCGCTGCCCGCTTGCTCGTCGAATTGGGAGAGAATCCCGACGTCGCGATCCGCAAGGTTCGCGACGTACGGTCGAAGAAAGCCATCGAGACATGGGAGCAGGAACGACACATTCGGCAATGCAATCCTCCAGTGTCGCTCGATACAGACAGTACTCAAGAGGGCATTCGAGACCGAGCGCTTGGGGGCTTTCTTGGCCTTGCAGTCGGCGACGCTTTGGGGACGACACTGGAATTCGAAAGGCGCGACCAGCATCCGAGGCTCGTCGATATCACCGGTGGCGGCCCCTTTGGGCTTCCGCGGGGTTGCTGGACCGACGACACAGCCATGGCGCTGGCCCTCGCGGATAGCTTGGTGGCTTCTGAGAATCTCAACTGCCGAGATCTGATGGATCGCTTCGTGGCATGGTGGCAGAACGGGGAGTATTCTCCAACCGGGCACTGCTTCGACATAGGTGTCACGACCCGTCAGGCGCTTGACCGCTATTGCCGAACGGGCGACCCTCTAGCCGGTTCGACCGATCCGAAGACTGCGGGAAACGGATCGCTGATGCGGCTCTCCCCGGTTGCGCTGCGCTTCTGGAGCGACCGCACCCGCCTTGAAAGTGCTGCAGCGCAACAGTCCAGAACGACACATGGGGCCCAAGAAGCGGTGGATGGGTGCCGTGCCTTCGCCGGCCTGCTTGCGGACTCCATCTCCGGCAAGCCTCGCCGGGACGTGCTCGCTCGGAGATCATTCGAAGGTGCGTGGGCGATTGCCGAGGTCCTCGACGGCAGCTGGCGCGGACGCTCGCGGGATCAGATCCGATCTAGCGGTTACGTCGTCCACACGCTTGAGGCAGCACTTTGGTCGGTCGCGCGCACTGCCGACTTCCGCAATGCCGTCCTGCTTGCGGCCAACTTGGCCGACGACGCGGATACAGTCGCAGCGGTGACGGGCCAGCTTGCAGGTGCGATCTACGGGTTGTCTGGCATTCCGGAGCAGTGGCTCGACCAGATTGCATGGAAAGACCGGCTCCTCGATACGGGGGAGCGGCTGCTGGAGCCCTTGCGCCGGGCTTGGTGAACATCGTTCCGAAGGGGAGTGGAGCACTCGAGGTGGCGGCCGGCTGTCCTTCGTCCTAGGTGGATGCTGACCAGAAGGCAAGATCTTGCGGTGTAGACATCCGTGGTGCGCTGAGGCGGCTCTGGGTATGACTGCACTTCTCATTTCTTGGAAAGGTGCGGCTTCCGCCCTGGACTGTGCCCGATCCCTTCGTGGCTGACGTCCAATAGCCCGTGATCGCCCACCAAACTTCTTGGGCGCTATACGCTAGCGCTCCCTCCGGGAACGAGGGTTCGCATCGAACTCTCGCCATTCGGCCGTGAGTCTGAATAGGTGGCGCAGATACCCGCCTACTCGAAATCCCGACCCCAGCCATGTATGGCGTTGTAGATGAGCAGATCAGGCCACTGTTCTGCTGCTTCGGAGTTCATCCCGAGTCCGGTTCACGGGAGACGATTCCCCAATAACCAGCACTGAGGGCGAAACAAGATTCGCAACCGAGGAGGATTGCTGTGCTTACGTAGCTTGGCTGCGGTGGCCGACGGCTTCGCCTGTTCGACAATTTGCTATCTGTTCGGGCCGACAACAGAACTGATGAGCCACGATCCCGCTGATTGCTTCCGGTATGCGGCACAGGCGCTCACGCGATAGCGTAATACGTCAGAATTGACTTACGTCAATATTCACGTATAATTATCGATAGGGGCTGTTCCTATGCAGATTAATCCCGGCGGGCGCTTGGCCACTAAAGACATCATCGGTCGAGACAGCGAAGTCGACAGGTACTGGGGCGTTCTCCAGCGCCAAGGGCTTGTTCTTTCTGCTGAGCGCCGAATCGGCAAGACTCACATCCTCTTCAAGATGCGCGAGGAGTGCCAAAGCGGCTATGTGCCCTTCTACCAAGACCTTGAGGCTGTTCACTCAATAGCGGATCTGATCCGCTCGATCTACGCGACGGTTCACCAGTCCTTGGGCGCGATGCCTAGGTTCAAAGCTTACATCGCTAAATGGTCACACCTAATGCCCAACAAGATCGGTGGCATTGATCTGCCGACTGCCGATGGGAGTTGGCAGGCTCTCTTCGTCGAGGCGTTCGAGGATCTCGTCAAGGCTGCCGACGACAACACGCGCATCCTCATGTTGTGGGACGAGTTCCCGCTCATGCTCCACAATCTCCGACGCAGGGCGGGAAGCGACACGGTCATCCAACTGCTGGATCACCTGCGCGCCCTGCGGCTTGCCCGGGCCGACCGGTTGCGATTCCTGTTCACGGGGTCAATTGGTCTTCACCTAGTGCTTCGATCCCTGCGCGAGGCCGGCAACACCAACGACCCGGTAAACGACATGCTGTCCCTGACCGTTCCGCCTATGGCCCACCACGATACCTGCGGACTTGCCGAAGCACTGCTGCGCGAGACCTGCGCAGCGGCGGTGCAGATACCCCGTCTAGCCTCTGAGGTCGCCGCGCAGGTAGGTGGCTTTCCGTACTATGTCCATCACGTGATTGACCAGCTAGACCAGCTTAAGCGGCAGCCGATGTTGGAGGACGTGTCGGCCGCTGTAGACCACCTCTTGTACGATCCCCACGACCCTGCGAACCTCAACTACTACGTTACCCGCCTGTCTTCGTACTATGCAGATGACAAGCGGGTGCTCGCCCTGCTCGTCCTCGACACATTGGCCCGGCAATCGTCTCGCACACCCGTTCCGGAACTGCTCAACCTGTGCAAGCACCGGGACCCATCGCTGGCGGATGAGCAACTTCGGGAAGTGCTGACCATCCTGTCCGAGGACCACTACATCGAACATGTGAAGTGTGCGTCCGGAGTGGCGTACGACTTCCGTTGGCCTCTCGTCAAGAAGTGGTGGAAGGAGACAAGGCCATGAGGCAGGGCATCCTACAAAGCTCACGTTATAGCCCCGGAAACATGGATCGGAAGTCGCTGGAGGCTGTCTTCGTGGGGCGTGACGACGTGATGGAAGACGTGCTGTCCCGTATTACCAAATCGATTCAAGGCCCACAAAAGCACTACATTCTGTTGGTCGGCGCAAGGGGATCTGGCAAGACCCACCTTCTCGCCCTCGCCTACCACCGCCTGATGGCCTCGTTCGACGCAGGTGACGATGGCGAGAGCGTCGCTATCGCACTACTCAAGGAGGAAGAGTGGGGCGTTGCGTCGTACCTCGACCTGATCGTTCGGATCCTCAGAGCTCTTGCTGTAGAGGCACCACAGCTAGATGCCGAGATCGCAGATGTCTACGACAGGTTCTCGAAGGATCCCGTGGATGCCGAGGCATTTGCCGTCAGACTGCTTCGGCGACACTGCGAAGGCAAGACCCTCCTGGTTCTTTGCGAGAACCTCGTGGACTTATTTCAGGGTCTGGGTGACGAAGGACAGAAGCGTTGGCGGGCCGCCATCCAAGAGGACGGCAACTGGGCCATCGTGGCGACAACTCCGCAGTTGTTTGCCGCCTTGACGCTACAGGACAACCCCTTCTACGGCTTCTTCACCATCCGTGCTCTTGAGAAGATCGACCTCGAGACTGGAACCGACCTTCTCGCTAAGAAAGCTATCCGCGAGGACAAATCGGACCTGGCAGACTTTCTCCGCACTCCCCTTGGCCGGGCGCGTGCGCGGGCCGTCCACCACCTCGCTGCCGGTAACCACCGTGCCTACATCGTGCTGTTCGACTTTCTCGACGAGGAGTCGTTGGAGGATCTGATCGGTCCGTTCATGCATATGGTCGACGATCTCACACCGTACTACCAAGACAGAATGCGTCAACTTCCGCCGACCCAACGGAAGATCATCGAGTTCTTGTGCCTCAAGGGGACGCCTGCGACCGTTAAGGAAATATCGACTTCATGCCTGATGTCCCAGCAGACCGCCGCAAAACAGATCGGTGAACTGGTGATGGCGGGATTCGTCAGCCGCTACCGGTCAGGGCGCAACACCTTCTGTGAGCTTTCGGAGCCACTGATGCGCATCTGTATCGAAGTGAAGGACAACAAGGCCCGACACTTCCGTCTTTTCGTCGAGTTCCTTCGCCAGTGGTTCACATCGCGTGAGCTTGATAGGAGGCGTGTGGCGCACCAGCACGATGCTCCCCTTGCCGACTTGGACCGCCCTCAAGTTGAGGAGGCAGTCAGGTGCTCCCTTGCGGATGGGCAAGAAGCCTGCATGGATGCACTCAATGCCGAAGCCCAACACTGCCGGGATTCTGACGATTACCGGGGCCTCGCCACGATTCAGCAGGCGTTGGCGAGAGATGGTGGCAAAGCGGAAGACTATCGGGGCAGGGTGTCCGCTCTCGTACGGGCCGGCGACGGCCAAGCAGCGATTGCGGCTGGATGGGAAGCCCTGGCAACTCACCCTGAAGACGGTGATCTGCTGATGCATCTTGGCAACGCGTACTTCATGGAGGATCAGTTTGGTGAGGCCCTCGCCGCAGTCGAGCAGGCAATTGCCCTTGGAGGACAAAGCTTCCACCATTGCGCCCGGGCCAACATCCTGCTGCGCCTTGAACGCTTCGAGGAGGTGATCGCCGAAGCCGAGGCACTCCTAGAAGTGGAGCCAGACCACTGGCACAGTGTCGAGCAGATCATGGGGGGCCTCGTCGGCCTTGGCCGCATCGAGGATGCCGAGGCCCGTGCGCAGGACCTCGTTCAGCGTGCGCCGTCGGAACCAAGGGCGTTGCTCGCAGCAGCGAGGTTCCACGCCGAGCAAGGCCAACTGAATCGGGCACTTGAATACGTCGATAGGGTACTGGGCATCGATGCCGACCACGATGTAGCGCGGCAGATGCGTGGCCATCTCTTGTTCGACATGGCGGAGTACCGCAGCGCTGCCGTGGACCTGCGACGACACGCCTCCCGCCACCCGAGGTCTGTTCGAACGCATTGCTTACTCGCAGATTCTTTGTTCGAGTCTGGGGAGTTCGAAGAAGCGATTGAGGTTGCAAAGCATCTCCTAGAAATCGATCCGGCACACCATCATGCAAACTTGGTTCGCGGATGTGCTCTCGTCGAGCTAGGGCGTTCGGAAAAGGCGACGGCCGCCTTTGATGAATTGCTGTGTGCGGACCACTGCCCCTACTTGCTAACCGCGGCCTCGTACGCAAGGCGGAACGGTGACTATCAGGCAGCCCAGAGATACCTCGACCGGATTGCGGATCTAGACCCGGATAACCGAAAACTCTGGATCGAGCGCTTTCGCCTACAGATCGACCAAGGCGCATTCGACGCGGCGGCGGAAAGCGCAGCGCGAGTAGAAACGCTACCTGGCAACTCACTTCTAGGGCGGCTGCTTGCAGCGGAGGCCTTTGCGGAACGTAGGCCGCTGGGGGCGGCTCTGGAGAAGGTCGGCGCGTGCGTTGAGGCCAAGAGCTTCAAGAATGACGAAAAGCTTCACCGAGACGCGATAGTCGCGATCTTGAGTGCGTCTATTCGCAACTTCGGTCCACGGTATCTTCCCGAGGGCTTGGTGAAACTGCGTAGTCTGTTGGCAAGCCTGCTCCACCAAGGCGTCCTCGGCGGGATCCTGACAGACCTGCTGATCCACAACATGTCGCGCTTCGCAGGCTCTCTAGACGAGTGGGAGAACACTCTCGATGGCTTGGCTTTTTCGTTGGCGGACCTGCAAGACTGCCAGATTCCTTTGGAAATGCTCCGTGCGGCAGTCACATACACTAAGACGGGTGACGAGAAGCAGCTCTTGAGGCTACCGCTCGAACAACGCCAATTGCTACAGGAAGTGCTTCCACTACCGGGGTCCAGCGACCGCCTATCTCTTTGAACGGTGGCGGGGACGCTGGGAGCTACCACGAGGTGAATACGGAAGTGGACTGGCTCGTCATCTACCGCGTGCAAGGTGAGTTACTGCACATAGCGCGTATCGGCACGCATTCTGATCTATTCGAAGAGTAGCCCTGCCAATTGCATTCGGATGCAGGCGGCGAAGCTCGATAGCTGACGACAAGATTTCGATTCGCACCTGGATCCCCGTTGAGACTGGTGGCCCCCGCCGGATGCCGATTCGTGCTACTCGTTTCGAGCGCTTGGAAGTGAGATCTGCTCTCCCCCAAGCAGCGGCAACGACAAGATTGCTGGACTTGATCGATCGAATTCGACACTTGCGAGTCGGTTGGCGTAGGGACGCCAGACCAGTAGGTCTTGCGGTGTGTCGTCGCCCCGACTTTCGATCATCCCCCTCAATAGCCTGCCCATCGAGGTCCCCGGTACTACAGGACGGATTTGGTCGCCGCAGTGGTACGGTGATCGTAGTCCGAAGCGCGTCGAGGTTCTATTGCAGCCATGGAAAGCACTCTTCGGCCAAGTGCGCTGCGGCTTCACGTTGTCGGTCATTCCCGTTCCACAGATCGAGGTAGGTAACGAGTGGACTCGTACAGAAGATACCCGGACTAGGCTCGACGGCATCACAGAACAGGCCATCGTCTAACGGTTCGCACAGTACGACATTTGGTCCGACAGCTGTGGGCGACAGCTCCAGCACTTCCTGCAGCACCTGCGTCCCCGCTTCATCGGTGTAGAAAACATGCGTGCCATCCCGAGCGAAGGGCGCGAGCCACCCTGCTGCCGAACCCAATGCGTAGATTGCTCGCGGACCGTGTCGATACGGATTGAGCTTTCCCCGTAGTCGCTCGTCTAGCTGCCTTCCATGGAAGCGCGTGTATTCCTTGGTGTGATGCCCGCGCAGCTGGCGATAATTCTCGCGCCACGCAGTCAAGAGCATATCTGGCTTGCTGAGCACGACGCCTTCATCCTGTTCCTCGATAAACTCGCGGGACAGCAGGGCCTTGCGGACATTGCTTACATGGCCAAGGCTTGTCTGGGCTTTCTCGGCCAGCTCCACGACGCGCCAGGGCCGGTCCGGGTCCCGGAGCATTGTGCGCAAGACTGCGGACGCCTTCGGCGTGAATATCGACCGGAGAGCACGGGCCTCAGACTTCGGTTGGTCCGCAACTGCCCGCTCAATATAGACGTCACCGAAGGCGAGGTGCGCATTTCCCACTAGGTCAAGATACGCCACACCACAGTCACTACAGATCGCTCGCGAACGAGGAGACAGGTAAGTGCTTGCAAGGATCGGAATCCAACGCTCGCCCCTTACAGAGTTACGGGACTGGCGCAAATGGGCCACGTAGCCCTTGAGCTGAAACACCCCGGAACGAACACTGCGCGGAGCCCCATCGGATTTGACTTCGATGATCAGCTGATGCTTGGTACCGCCATGACGGAAACCGATTCTTCCATCAATTTGGAGGTTGTTCGAGATAGGGTGGGCATACTCCACCGACTCGACTTGAATGCTGGGAACATTCTCAAGCAGTTTGCGGACAGCATCCACGGCTAGAATTTCTTCCTCTTTCAGTTTTTCTGTGGGTTTCATCAAATACTGAAAATACTATAATTAGTGAAACACGCCAAGCGATCTCATCAAGAAGTGCGACTGTCCGATCTAAGGTCCTTTCGAGTCAAGAGTTTACTACGACTTGTGGCTCGAATCGTCATCTTGTAAGATTCTTGATTTCGCAGATCATTGATCCTAAATGGGTTGTGTGTTCCGACAGGCCTTCTCACGGACGGGTCACCAAGCGACAATCTGCGCGAACTACTTGGAGGTAGGGATTCGATTAGAGGACGCGTGAGACGAGGTAGCCCATCGCCACCGATGAAGTGAGGTGACAGGAAGATTGTGTGGAGCCTGCTGGATTCGCTTCAAGGCGCTGCTAGGACCCGTGTCATCGCGGAAACCTAGGCGACTCGGCGAATTAATGAGAGCTACTGAAGCTAGATGCCACCGCTATGACCGTTGGACTCGCCTTCAACCATCCAGACGTCCCAATTCCCGCTGGTCTCGACATCGATAGTCCGTGAGTCAAGACCGGAGCCGCCTATTGTTAGGCAAATGTCTTCTTTTGGGCGAGAATGCCAAAGACTATCGGTAGATGATTACCTTGCCCACTGCGGCCGAGCTATCGCAGAACCGTTTGTACGCAACCGCTCCTCAGCGCGATGCAGGTATGAAGTCGGGGCCGCTCGCCAAGGCCCAAGCGTCCATCTCGAAGCCGTCCTCCCGCATCGAGAACATCACCGTGTGGCGGCCGGGCTTGTCGATGTCAAGCCAGATTAGGCCCGGTACGCCGCAGTGCTGCTCGGCGGTGCGTTGCTTGCTAGCCCACGTCCAGACGTTCTTGCCTTCGCACCATTGCATGCGTTGGCCCGACTCGGGCCAGGTGCCGTCAATGCCGACGTGAATGCCGTTGTCTTCGGTGCCGGTTGAGTAGGCGCGCACCCAAACGAAGTAGCGCCCGGGGTTGGTGATCGAGACGTCGTATTCAAGGACCGCCATCACGCCGGGCTCGTTCGTAAAGTTCTCACCGCGAACGAGCTTGTCGTCGTGAGTCGCCCGCGTGTCGGGCAGCACCTCAATGTAAGCGTTACCACTGGCGCTCTTGGCGTGTGCGCCGGTCGAGACGACTTCCCACTTCCGTACTTCGGTCAGCGTCTGCCGATCAAAGCTCTCGGCCTCGACTTCGAGCAATCCGTCCGCTTCGGTCGGAACCTCGGCGCTAGCGATCAAGCAAGTTGCGAGGACCAAGCAGGAAAGGCGCATTCCGCGATTGTACTCAGCGTTTCCAATGTAGGCGTCACTCGATAGGTTGATAGTGGAAGTCTTCGATTCGAACCGAGCCCGAGCCCCTTGCGTAGACTCCCAGCTTGAGGCTTGAAAAGCCGCCAAGGTTGTTCGTCTGAAACCCGGAAACTTCGAGACCGCGCGGGTGCTGTGTCCAATGCGACCCGTCCGTCGAGAAGTAGACGGCGACATCGTGTTCGAAGATACGGATCTTGAAGTGGCGGCACTCGGAGCATGGCGCGGCGTCTCGCAGGAATGGCTGTCCGCCCTTGACCAAGACCGCCTGCCCGTCGAGATAGCCGATGCCGGCGAAGGCTTCCGGTCCGTAGTAGAGAACGAACCCAACCTCCGGCGAACCATCAATGTCGATCGTCACTTCGGCTTCGTAGTTGTGGTCGGACGCCAGCGCGTGAAAGACACGAAGACGATCGTCTGCGGCTTCAAACTGCAAGGCGCCCTCGGAGATCGAGTACTGGTCGGTCGAATCGATTCCGTCGAAGTGCCATTGCGGGGAAAGCTCGGGATCCTCGAAATCGTCCGGGTGCAGGCGATAGTTCTGTACCGGCTCGGCCGTAAATGCCTGGCCATCGGGCGTGCTGATGTCATACCAGCCGTCGTCCGTCCACTCGATCGGCTCAATCAGGGTTTGCCGTCCCATCGTGCGATAGCCGTTCTCATAGCCGTGATACACGAGGTACCACTGCCCGCCGGGGCCCTCGACAACTGTTCCGTGCCCCTTGGACCACCACGGCTCGCGATGATTCCAAGTGCGCACGATCGGGTTGAGCGGGCTGTTCTGCCACGGTCCTAGGGGCGATGTCGAGCGTGCGGAGACAACCATATGTGACGTGGAGGGCCCAGACGTGCCGCCTTGCGCGGACGTCATGTAGTAGAAGCCCTCACGCTGAAGCAGTTTCGGCGATTCCAAGCAGAAGCACTCGGTGACCCAGTCGCTCGGGTAGTCCCAGCCGTCGTAGACCCTTCGTGGCTCCCCGAGGCCGGAGAGACCGTCGGAGGCCAGCTCTACGGCGCGGCCCGCACTGAGGTGGAGGTAGCGTCTGCCATCAGGCCCGACCACATGGCCGGGGTCGATCCCGCCCACTTTCAGATCGGTCGGTTCTGACCAAGGCCCTTCGGGCGATACGGCGGTCGTCACCCAGTTCGTGCCGCCCGCCGGGAAGTAGAGGTAGAAGAGATCCTCGTGCTTGGTGAGGTCCGGCGCCCAGACATTGCCGACGTGCCGTTGTAGTGCGTGCGTGAGAGGCTGCCAGTCGTAGAGGTCGCTCGAGCGCCAGATGAGAAGCCCCGGCACGCGGTTGAACGACGAGTGCGTCATGTAGTAGGTGTCGCCATCGCGGACGACCGTGGGGTCGGGAAAGTCTCCCGTGAGGATGACCGCTGGACGAGCCCTCGTCGCAGGTGCGTCCTCGGGTTGCCGAGGCAGGTTCGAGCTACATCCCGCGAGCAATAGTGCCAGGGCCGTTAATCCGACCAACATCGTCTCCCTCCAGTTGTGATCCCTTGTCAATCTTACGTTCGTTGCTCTAGCAGCCAACACTCCAGCGCTCACAGAGTTCCACTTCGTCGCTTGCTGCGACAGGCGGAATCTTGCTTGAGCTACGACAATCCAGGTAGGAGCTGCCGGCGGGGATCCAAGCCCCAACAGTTAGCACGGTGCTCGCCAACGACCGTTCCCGCTGCTGGCGGGCATAGCTGCGCAACCCGCCACCATCGGAAGCACCCACAACGCCTTACCGTGGCCGAGGGTCTTGGTCGCTGGAAAGCGGCCGGCCTAACGGCGTGCTATCGCCTTGCCCGCGGGCTACCCCATCCGGCCGCCTAGCGACTTCGCAAACTGCGCAGGGATCGCTTCAGCAAGCCGTTGTTTGACGGGGCCGTGTTCCGGCGCCGCGGCAATGTTGTGCCACTCGTGTGGATCCGAATCGTGGTCGTACAGTTCTTCGGTCGCGTCCGGATAGCGGATGTAGCGAAAGCGTTCGTCCCGCACCGAAGCGTAGTCCTCACCGTAGGTGGTCAGGGCCGGACGCGCCCAATCACTCTCGGGATCTTCTAGCAGCGACCGCAGCGAATGGCCTTCGAGCTTGTGGGCGGTTGGTTCGAGTCGGCAGTAGTCGGCCAACGTTGGGTACAGATCGATCAATCCAACTGCACGCGTGCAAGTGTTGCCAGCATGCGCCGACCCGGGAATACGGATCGCCATCGGAGTCAGCGACGCCTGCTCCCAAAGAGTCGTCTTCTCCCAGTGATCCTTTTCGCCGCAGTGGTACCCGTTGTCGGACCAGAACACGACGATGGTGTTGTCCGCGTAGGAACTGTTGTCGAGCGCTTCGAGCACGCGCCCGCAACTCCAATCCGCGAAGGAAGTGCAGGCCAGATAGGCCCAGACGAATTCTCGCCATGACTGCTCAGTCTCTCTGCCACTGACGACGAACCGCTCTCCCCAGACCGCCGCCAGGTCGCGACCCAGCTGGGGAACGTCGGCAAGATCGTCTTCTTTGTACGGAGGCAACTCGACCTGGTCTGGGTCGTACATTTCAAAGAAACGTTTCGGGGCGGTAAAGGGCGTGTGTGGGCGCCATAGGCCGTAGGCGAGGAAGAACGGCTTTTCGTGATCCTGATCAAGGAAATCAACGACCGAGTCTCCGTTGACAACGTCGGGAAAGTCTGCGTCCGGTGCCTCCCATGGTGTCCAGCCCCAGAACCTGCCGGCCACTTGGTCTTCCTCGGGCGGGAACGGACCGAAGCCGCCGCCGTGCGGCTCGTTGTCCCACATAGCGTTGAGCTTTTCTTCCGCGACTGGAGCGTGGGTGAGTTTGCCTTGCCCGTAGGTGGTGTACTGGCTGCGCTTGAAGAGTTCCGGCAGCGACTCGGTGCTGTCGAGCGGCGCTTGGGTCCAGGGATCGCAGCCGTTGCGATAGGCTCCGGTCGTGTGCGGATACAGGCCGCTGAAGACAGCGGCGCGCGAGGGCACACAGGCGGGGGAGGCGCAGTAGGCCTTCTCGAACGTCAGGGCGGTCTTCTTGAACTGGTCGAGATGAGGTGTCTTGACCCCGCCGAGAGCATCATAGAAGCCGTAGTCGTTCATGTCGTCAACGATCAGGAACAGGACATTCGGGCGCTTCGCTCGGGTCTCGGAGCAGGCGAAGCCGCCGAGCACGCTTGTGGAAAGAAACTGACGGCGGTTCAGCATGGCGTCAACGGGTCCTTCCCGCTATTCGGGTCAACCCTCGATTGTAGGGTGCGAGTTCCGCTCAGTTCGCCGCCGGCGTGTTTGTTGCCACAGCAGCTCATTGGTCTTCAATCTTCAAGACGTTCATGGTCGCCTGCTTCGACACGTTGGCAGGGGCTTCATAGAGAGACCTGGGCTCGATTCTTCAGCTGGCTCGCGGAGATTGAAGTCGCACCAGACTCCGAAGTGATCCGAGAGCTTTGTCCCGTCCACACACTCCTTGGGCCAGATTTGGATGTTGCGTCGAGCTAAGCCTGGGGTGTGCGCGATGTGATCAATCGCCCTCAGTCCTCCGGGCAATTCTCCTGTCGTCGCGAACTCGAAGCCCTCGAATGCTCGTTTGAGCCGATCGTGCACGCGGTGCGGCACCCATGTCCTCGGAATCTTCTGGTTGAAGTCTCCCAGAACGACTGTTGGTGATTCAAGGAACCGGCAGCGAAGCTTCTCGAATCCCGCCAGCCACGCTTCGTGATCCTGCCAGGGCTTACGGTCCTCAGTTCCTGTACTCACGTGGGCATCTCTCCAAGGGATGCAGACCCCAATGACGGTCACGTGCTCCCCTGAGGTGATCTCAGTCGTACCCGCCACGAACCTGCCCTTCGGAAGCTCTACCGATCCCAAGGCATGGGTGTGTGGAGTCCAGGGGCGCTTACTCCAGAGCAGAACCTTTCTGCGGCCTGCAACGATCCGATAACCCCAATCCTCGCCCGCATCAATGACGTGGCCGCCGCTCGGGAGGATGCCCGCATACCCTTCGGTTACGCACAGAATGTCGCAGTCGGTGGCGGAGAGTTGCTCGCTGATGATAGCGCCCTGTTGGCTGCTTGGCTTCTTCCACTCGGTGTTCCAAGTTCCGATACGGGTGGTCGGCTGGTTGCTGCTTTCCTGCATTCAATCGAGGATGAACCCGCTTCCAAGGCATTGTAGCGACCCGACCGACTGACCCTCTGTCATCCCATAGCCGCGCTCCCATTCCTTTGTTCATCCGGCTGGCCGAGCACTTTGCTGATCACGGCACTTGCGTTGGCAATGCAGCACTTGCCGGAGAAGGGGGCAGATCTCGGCTCAGATCGCCTTTTCCTGCGGTCAGGCCGCCATAGCGTCGGTCGCGACGATAAAACGCCTCGACTGCTCTGCGCAGATCCTCTCTATCGAAGTCCGGCCACAGCGTGTCGATGAACATGAGTTCCGCATAGGCCGATTCGAAGAGCAGGAAGTCGCTCAGTCGTTGCTCGCCGCTTGTCCGGATCACCAAGTCGACCGGTGGCGTTTCTGGATCGGAGTGGCAGGCGCGATTGACCCGCTGTAAGAAGCCGCTCTCGTCGCAGCCCTCGTCCGGCTTCAGGGTGTCGGCCGCGGCGAGGATCGCCGAGCGAGCCGAGTAGTCCACGGCCAACCGCAGGTAGAGTTGATCGCCATAGCGTGTCGTGCGCTCCGTCTCTTCGATAGCACGGACCAGTTCGGGCGACAAGCGGTCTCGCCGACCGATCAATGCCAACCGCACCCCGCGCCGACGACAGTTGATGCGCTCGCGGACTAGAAAGGACTCCAACAATCCCATGAGGGTCGACACCTCAGCGGCAGGCCGTCGCCAGTTGTCGGCGGAAAATGCGTAGAGGGTCAGTGTCGTGATGCCGAGTTCGGGTGCGGCTTCCACCGTGCGGCGCACTGCATAGGCCCCGCGAGCGTGTCCCTCCGTGCGTGGGAGGCCGCGCGCTCGCGCCCAGCGTCCGTTGCCGTCCATGATCAGGCCTACGTGTAGGCCGCCGTTTGCCGCTCGATTCATCTCACGTCACCTCTCGCCGGTAGGTCGCTCCTGTGCGCGGCACTCCGATGTCGCCGCGAGGCGCGACTTGCTCCGCCTCTCTTCCGAATCCGCGCAGGACCTGCTCTAGGACCGTGCGCGTGCGCAGCACTTGCCGCGTGCGGATCGCCCAATCCCTGTGCGGTTCGAACTGCTTCCACCCGGCGGCGTAGGCGAAGTGCCGCAACGCGGAGACGGGCATCCGCTCGGTGATGTCGATGAACTCCTGTGGCTCTCGGGACACCAGTGCTAGGTCCTCGCGGGCGATCGACCACGCGGATGGGAGAGGGCTGGAAGGGATTTTGCAACGGTATGGTTCTCGCTTCTCGTTGGCAGCTGGGCCGCGACCGGAATCGCTTGCAGTCAGTATCGGAACGGGGCCGCCCTGATACATGAGCGAGAAGTGAGCGTTCGGTGATATTTCGGTGAAACCGGTCGAAACCCGCTCAGCGGGGCCGCTTGGTCAGCCCGGAGGCCAGGCCACAGCCGAACAGCAGCCCCTCGAAAGCGCTGATCACGACCCGCGTGACGACCCCTGGCACCTGCTCGCCGAGCAGGCGGGCCAGAGGCGCGACGCCTACCTGCGAGCCGGGGAAACTCTGCGCCATGAAATCGAGGCTCATCGCTCCCATGATCCGACCGCTCCAACCGAGCATCCCGGCGGCCAACGCGCAGAAGAGCCCGGTGAAGAGAGCGACGCGGACCCGGGCAAGCCCGTGCGGAGTGGCCATGCCGCCCTCGGCTGTGGGCGTGGCGAGCCCATACCCCAGCCCGACCGCTCCTCCGATAACCAGTCCCTCGAGGGCACCGGTCACCGGCGAGAGGTCGCGACCGAACAGACCCTCCAGTACCAGGCGTCCCAAGAGATGGGCGGTCGCGCCCACCGCCAGCCCGCTCAAGACCCCGCCAACGGCTAGCGCCAGCCGGCGCTGGGCGCGAAAGGCGGCTTCCGCGGCAGCCAGCCCAGCCCCGACCCCTGCGGCCCCCACACCACCGATCGCCGTTCCAAGAAGCGGCAGCACCAGCAGCACGCCGTTTTCCGCTGTCGATCCAGGGCCAAAACGAAGGACGAGGCCGCCGAGGAGGCCGGCGATCGCCCCCGCGGCCGCTCCACCCACAGCCGCCGCCACCCACCGGCGCCCGGCTAGCCCGGCCGCATGACGGATTCGAAGCCAGAATAGAATTCTCGCGGCCGCGAGCCAGCCCGGATTCCCGAAGAGCGGAACTGGCCCCGCACCGGGCACGTCCCAGCGGGTGTCGCGCAAATAGGCGAGCGCCACAGACTGCCCGTCACTGAGGTTGAGCCGGTCCAGAGCCTTAGCCGTGCCTAGCTGGTGCAGTGTCTCGGCAGCCTGCCGTCGACGAACATCCGCTTCTTCGCGGTCGTCGGGCTGGTCGTCGAGCAGAGTTTCGAGGGCCTGATCGAAGGAGGAGTTTGCCTCGGGCTCTACTGTGGCGGCCCGCACGGTCTCGATTGGTCCCTCGTCCGGCTCCTCAACGATGTTGTCGCAGGCGAATCTGTAGCCGTGCCGCTGCACCGTGCGGATGAACGTCGGCTCGCGCGGGTCGTCGCCCAAGGTGCGTCGCAGGATCCGGACTGCTTGGCTCAGGGCACCATCGGTGACCACCACGTCGCTCCATACCGTGTCGAGGATGTCATGCCTAGACACCGCCTCGTCCCGCCGCTCGATGAGCAGAACTAACAGGTCGAAACAGCGCGGGATCAGTGCGACCTCTCGACCTTCGCGGACGAGGGTCCTGCGGGCGGGGGACAGGGTGTAGCCGGAGAATCGGTAGCGAGGCCTGTTTGGAGATGATCGCATCGACGAAGGGCAGTATACGAGTCCTCACAGCCTATGCCCGTTCAGCCGTGATTCGAACGGTTCGACTGAATTGGGACGAGTGCGTGTCAGATTAATTGGTCGGGATGTTCTCGCCAGTGTGCTCATGTGGCGCCGACCAGTTCCGGACCAGTGGCTCGGATTGCTAGAGCTTGGGAGTCGCCGTCTTGTGTAGCGCATGCGCAGGCGGGCGCAGCCCAGCGTTTACGGCAGAGCTGTCAGAGGTAACGAAGTCCCCGCAGTCAGCCGCTGCTCCAGACTCTAAGCGCTGTGTGGCGAGCAATGTGGCTGAAATCCTGATCGCATGTCAGCATGACAAGGTCATGCCGTATGCAGATCTGGGCTAGCAGCGCATCGATGGTTCCTACTTGGATGCCACGGCGACGACATTCGTTGCGAATTCTCGCTGCATCGATGTGATTGTCCGGGGTCGGCATGATCAGAGAAATGTCGGCAAAGCGATCAACGATCCGCTCTCCATCGCGTGGCCCCGACCACCCCTGCAGCAACTCCTGCAGGACCAAGCCGGTCGTATGCACAGCCTCGCCTTCCAAGAGCGCAGCCCGCAAGCGCCTCACTTCCGGGATGTCCGCTGGCGAATCGCGCCTAAATGCCAAGGACCACACGCTGGTATCGACGAATAGGCTCATTCGCGGCTCCGTTCGGCTTTGTAGTCGTAGTCGCCGTCCCAATCAAGCGTTCCGAACAAGTCAAGCAGCCGCGCCTGGCTACGGCGAACGATGAACTCTTGTAATGCACGGTTGACCGTCGCTTTCTTGGTCCGTTCGCCTCCGATGGCGAGGGCCCTATCTAGCAGGTCGGGATCGATGCCGAGGTTTGTTGCCATTGTGTGAATTATTACACATTACCCCACACGGATAGAGTTCAGCGATACCCGGAGCGCCCCGCCCCAGCGGCATCGCACGGGTGGCTCAGGGGCGCGAACTGTTCATTTCTGCACTTGGGTCTGGGAAGAGCTTCCGCGTTGCGGAGCGGGCTTCTAGCTTCGTCAGCCTGTCACGAAGAGGCGGGCACCCTCCGCTTCGGATGACAGGTGCGCCACAAGTCTTATCGAACGATCCGTAGCACCGACGTGCTAACGTCCTAGAGCAGATGCAACGACGCGTACTTTTCCTTGGAGTTGTTGGTGCCGCCACGACTGCCGCGGCCACGGCCAGAGAGTGGAAGGACCGCTTCGCGGAGCAACTCCGCGACGACTTCCTGGCTCACTGGCGGGTGGAGAAGCAATACTCGCTCGCTGTTCTGGATGCCATGCCGACGGAGCACTACGATCTCAAGCCGACTCCGGCGCAGCGAAGTTTCTCCGACCAGATCGGACACTACGCTCACGCGAACGTCAACTACTTCAGGACTTTCGGGCTACCAATCAGTCCACCCCCAGTGCCGGACGAGGTGTCCCCGCAAGCCCTGCGCAACTATCTTGCTGCGTCGTATGACTATGTGGCCGAAGTGCTCGCGGCAATCACCGAGGACGACTTCACCCGGCGCGACCTCGATTTTGGGCCGGTCGGGCCGAAGACGCTGCACACTGCCCAAGATGTGTTCATGCGGGCGTACATGCATTCCGCGCACCATCGAGGCTCAGTGGTCGTATATCTCAGGTTGGCCGGCGTGGTACCGCCTCCCTGGCGGTTCTCGGCGCAGGGGTCTGGATAGCCTACACTCGATCGTCGCCGCCTTCGTGATTGTTTCCGTCGATACTCGTGGCAATAATTTGGGGAATTACATCGGATACTTGACAAAGCAGCCTGAATCTGCGATCATCCTGCAAGTGGCCGCTCACTGCTTCGACGCCTTAGCCTCAGCCGTTCGCGGCCAGCGATACTTCCGCTTGCGCGGGGCCTTCGGTCGCGGTTTCGGCCTGAGCAGCGCCTTGGCCAGCTTTTCCGGGGTTGCCCCCTCGAACCGGTTACGCATCGCTAGCACATGATACCGAACTGGAAGAACCAGACCATCTGGACGGCGGACAACCTCGACGTGCTCCGGGGCATGAACTCCGAGTGCGTGGACCTGATCTACCTCGACCCGCCGTTCAACTCGAACAGGGACTATGCCGCGCCTATCGGGTCCGAGGCTGCCGGTGCCGCATTCAAGGACACCTGGACGCTCAGCGATATCGACGTGGCGTGGATCGGCCTGATCGCCGAGAAGGAGCCGAACCTATCCGCCGTCATCGACGCGGCGGGACTGGCCCACGGGAAGGGCATGAAGTCCTATCTGGTCATGATGGCCGTCCGGCTGCTGGAGATGAAACGGATTCTCGCGCCTGCTGGGAGCATTTACCTGCACTGTGACGACACCGCCTCTCACTGGCTCAGGGTGTTGATGGACGCAGTGTTCGGAACGGCTGCGTTCAAGAACGAGCTGACATGGAAGCGAATCGGAAACCACAACGACGCCGGACGCTTCGGGCGCACGGCGGACAGACTGCTCTTCTACGGATCGGGCATCGACCGCCAGGCGGTTCGCATCCCTCTGTCCGAGGCCAATGTAGCTTCGAAGTATCGGCACAGAGACGAAACGGGCGCTTACGGGGACTATGATCTGACCGGGCCCGGAATTTCAGACGGAGAGTCTGGCCAGCCGTGGAGGGGGTACGATCCGGGCTCGATCGGGCGGTGCTGGAGCGTGCCGAGAACCGGTGACTACGCCGCATGGATCGAAACGAACCTAATTCCCGGCTACCGGTCCGAACAGGGAGTGCTAGCCCGGCTCGACATGCTGGACCAAGCTGGGCTGATCATATTCACGCGACGCGGGACGCCGCGACTGAAGCGCTACCTCAAGGCGAGCCCTGGAGAAGTGCCGCCCGATGTCTGGATTGACATTCCTCCGGTGAACTCCCAAGCCCGGGAACGCACAGGCTACCCGACGCAGAAGCCGCTCGCCCTGCTGGAGCGCATCATCAAGGCCAGCTCGAACGAAGGCGACGTCGTGCTGGATCCCTTCTGCGGATGTGCCACGGCTCTCGTAGCGTCGGAAAAGCTGGACCGACAATGGGCCGGAATCGACATCAGTCCCAAGGCCGCCGAACTAGTCCGGGTGCGCATGAACCGGGAGACAAACCTGTTCGACCAGTTCAACCCCGTCGTCCGCACGGACATCCCCAAGCGCACCGACGTGGGCAAGCTGCCACCCTACAAGACCCACCGGCACACGCTCTACGGAAAGCAGGAGGGGCATTGCGCGGGCTGCAAGCATCACTTTCCCTTTCGCAACCTCACCGTGGATCACATCGTGCCGCGTTCCAAGGGCGGCACTGACCATTTGGACAACCTCCAGTTGCTCTGCAACGCCTGCAACTCGATGAAGGGAACTATCGACCAAGCCGCGTTCGTGGCGCGGCTCAAGAGGGAGGGGATCGGGCAATGAGCGAGGAGGGCGGAATGAGTGAAGCGGACAGGTCGCTGGAAAGGCTTCTCGACGAGAACAAGGGGCTCGCGCTTTTCGCGTCTGCGGTAGCGTCGGCCTGTTACCGGATGGAGCAGTTACCCCCCGCGATGCGGACAGCAAACTTCGTGGCGGAAGCTATCGGGCAGTTCCTGGACGCCGCCCATGCCGATTCTCATCCTCTTTCATCAGGGCACACGTCAGGCGAAACGAATGCCGCAGTACGGCTTCTAGCAACGAGCCTCGCCGCACAGAGATCTTCTCCTGCGGGTCCCGGCGAAACGGTGCACTAACCGCAATCTGCTCCGCCTTGGCCATCGCCTACGCCAACAACTCCCGGTACAGCAGCCGCGTGCCGACCATCCCGGCGACCATCGCCTGCATCTGGTCGAGCGTGTCCCGATCGCGCACGTTGTGGCGGCCCGCGAACTCGGTCACGTACCTGTGCAGGTGCTTCGCGCTCATCCGGTGGTACGTTCCGTAGTAGCCGCGCTTGAACATTGACCAGAAGGACTCGATGCCGTTGACGTGGGCATCGCCGCGCACGTGCTCGCCGCCGCTGTGGTTGACCGCCTCGTGATTGTCGAGCTTGGTGTACACGCTGCTCTCGTCCGTATAGACCGTCGCTTCCGAGCTGACTTCCGCTCCGACCATCTCGCCGACCGCTCCGCGTCCCGTCAGCTCCTCGCGCTTGTGCTTGGGCATGTTCTTGCGCTTGCCGCCGATGTATGTCTCGTCCACCTCGACCGGCCCGTCGAACGGATCGTCGGACTCCTCCTCCCACGCCTTGCGCAGCCTGTGCAGCATGTACCACGCGGTGCGCTGGGTGACGCCAAGGTCGCGGTGGAGCTTCATGGACGAGACGCCCTTGAGGCTGGTGGAAACGAGGTAGACGGCAATCGCCCACTTGCGGATGCAGACGTTCGAGCAGGCCAGCGGCGTGCCGGTGCGGACGCTAAAGTAGGAGCGGCAGTCCCGGCACCAGTAGGGCATCGGCTTGGCGCTCGGAACCTGCTTGGTCTGCACGCTTCCGCAGTGTCCGCAACAGCGGCCGGAATCGCCCCAGACCTGCTGCTCGAACCATTCGGTCGCGGCCTGCTTGTTCGGGAACATGTCCATGACCTCCACCAGAGTGATGCCCTTGCGGTGCGCTTTTCCGGGTGCCTTCTGTCGTGCCATCGCCGTGTATCTCCTACACTTATGATCGCAGATTCAGGCTACTTTGTCAAGTATCTGATGTAATCCCCATAATTTGCAACGGGGCGTACGCGCCAGAAGGAGTTGGAACGGTGAGCCAAGAGAATCTGGGATCTAGCATTGGTGACTTCCTCATGGAAGAGGGCACTCTCGAGGAGGCGCAGGCGCATGCGGTCAAGGAAGTCGTTGCGTGGCAGCTTGCCGAGGCGATGAAGAAGAATAAGCCCTCGAAGGACAGGATTGCCACGTTGCTCAAGACGAGCCGTTCGCAGGTGGACCGCTTGCTCGACCCCAAGAGCGATATCACGCTCGGGAGCTTGCAGCGAGCGGTAGCCGTAGTTGGGTGCCGCGTGAACATCGAACTGGTGCAATAGCCTGCGGGGCGGGGAAATCGCGTGTCGGCATTGCTGCGAGGCTCGCGATCTGGCCCTATCGGCGGGTCCTTAGATCGGACGAGATTCCAGACCTCGTCCTTCGGTCGACGCTGGAATCCGGCGAAGGCAGGTACGGAGGCGTGTCGGCACCGCACGAGGTTGCCGTTGCGACGCGCGCTACCTCGGTTCCTCGCTTGCCTTCACCCGGCTTGAGTCGTCCCCGTGCCTCCCGGATGACCTGCGACATCTTCTGGATATATGCATCCCGGTTCATCCGGTACGTTACGATTCGCACGGACCATCACATTGCCGAGTCACCAAGCAAGGCGCATGAGTTGCTTCCAAGGTTTAGGGGCATTCCCAATTCTCGTCAGAGAGGTACCCGCGCCGATTCCTTCGAGTCAAGAGCCGGAAGTCGGACATGCGCTCTTCTCGGTCAGGCCCTAGGACCGGGCCGAGAAGAGCGTTCCCGCACTCGCGCTCGCTCACGCGACGACGTGCGGAGACCGGCCATTGTCTCGAGATTGCCTTGTCAGAACGTCAAACGCAGGCCGAACTGTATGAACCTGCCGTCGCGTGCCCCAGTGATCCAGCCGAAGTTGGTACCCGTGAACGTCGAGAAGGTGGTGTTGATGTTCTTGTACTGGGTGTGGTTGAAGAAGTTATACATCTCAGCCCGGAATTCGAGATTGATCCTCTCCGTCAGGCTGAAGACCTTCGCAGTGTTGACGTTCCAGTTGTTCTGACCAGGTCCACGGACGGTGCCCGGGCCGGAATTGCCCTTGACGTCGAGGCCTGGGTCGGTAAACGCGCTCGTGTCGAAGAAGCCACCCGGACTGCGGGACCCCCGCGACAAGTTCGGATCGCCCACCCGATTCGGCATGTTCGGCTCGCGGTCGCGAGCCGAAGTCTGATCATTGAAGACGGTCCACGCATTGCCGGACTCGAAGGTCGTAATCACGCTCGTGTTCCATCCGTGCAACAACGCTTTGGGTATCGCCGGCAGGCCTTTGCCCCATTCCGGCTGCCAAACAACCGCCGAGATCCAGCGATGCGGGTGCGAGTACTCGGCCTCGCCGCGGCCAAGGTTGCGGTTATAGTCCCATTGCAGGGCGGCCCCCGCAGTGCGCCACATCTCCAGGTACTCGGCCGCGAACAGGATCGGGTCCGTGACCGTCTTGGACCACGTGTAGTGGGTGGTGAACTGCAGGCCTCGGTTAAAGCGTCGTTCGAGCTTGATGGTGGCCGCGTTGTAAAAGGAGTTGTTGCCATGCCGAATCACCCGGATGTCGCGAAACCGTCCGCTCGAATTCGGGCGGAACTGGTCGACGTAATCCGCATCGTCTGGCCATCCGGTACGGTAGGGCGGCGCGTTGATCGCCTCCCGGTAGGGAAGCTTGGTGCCGCGAGCTCCTTGGTATGCCAGCGACAACACGACGTCCTGGCCGATGCTCTTCTGAATGTCGATCATCCACCGCTGGTAATACGGGTCAACTTGGGACTCCTGGTCAACCATGTGGCACTCTCCCGTGCAGCTCCACGGGAACTGGTAGTAGCCGGTGCCAGGGCCGGTGCTCACCGGGAAATCGCCCAAGACAAGGTCGCGCCCCTGAGGGAAGATGTCGCCGAAAGTCAAGTTGGGCTGGTCATCCGGAATGCCGAGCGCGGCATTACTCACTCTCTCGCCCCCCGCGGAGGGCACGTTCGAAGTGGTCCGTGCCCGGATCTCGCTAATGCCGCCTTGGTAGAAGACGCCGTAGCTGGCCCGAACCACCAGATCGGGCTGGATCCGATAGGCTAGGCCAAGCCGCGGACCAAAGTTATTCTTGTCCGACGACAACGCCCTTCTCGGGTAGCCGTCGGCCCGGCCGGGCACGACCAGCTGCCAGTCTGGGTAGTTCCTGTCGAGCAGGGCGCAACAGTAGTCGCTCGGCGAGTAGGTAGGAATGATCATGTCGTAGCGCAGTCCGAGGTTGATCGTGAGCTTGGGATTGACCTGCCACTTGTCTTCGAAATAGAATCCCCAGACATCGTTCCACGCCGTTCTCCAAGGCTGCTCGCCGCCGAAGGTGTTCGTTCTGGTCATGCTCGTTGGCAGGCCCAGCATCCAAGAGGCCATCCCATCGCCTCCCAGTGAACTATCCACGCTCCCGGCGCGCGTGAATGTCTGGTCAAACCTCACGGAACGGCCGCCGGCGCTAAGGACCCTCTCGCCCTTGTTGACGTAGTTAAACCCGAACTTGGTCGAGTGGCTTCCGCGCACCCAGCTGGCGTTGTTGCCGAATTGGATCCCAGGGTTGTCGAAGATAGTCGCCCCGCCGATACCGTGGCCAGAATACCCTCCGACGCTGATGCTGTGCATGCCGAATCCGACTTCGTTGGGGTCGCCCAGATTCTGGAAATGGCGATTTCGGGGCGTGTCGGTTTGCGCCAGCTTTTCCATTGTGCCCTGATCAACGCTGTTGAGATGAGGCCGGGTGAACCCGAAGGTGAAATCGTTGGTCAGAGTTGGCGTGAATACGCGGGCATAGCTGATCCCGATGACGTACGACGAGTCTTCCACGTTGCGGTCAAGGTCCGGGAACAGGCCGCCGCGGTTGTCGTCCAGACCCAGAGATTCGGAGTATGAGACATAGACGTTGTCGTTGTCCGTGATCCGATAATCGAAGCGGGTGTCAATGCGCCAATTGAAGTTGGTCCGTTTCGAGATCACCCTGTGGTTGCGTAAATCGTCGGGGTTGTTGGTATTGACGAATCCGTTCGATGTCGGGTAGATATCGTTGATCTGCTGGAGGGCGGTGGTGTTGATCATGCCCGTCGTGCGGAGGTCGTTGTTCACGACGCGATCCCTGATGCTGTTGCCATCCGCGTCAAACCGCGTGGTGAACGGGTTGTAGAGAAGCACGTTCGGATCATTCGGGAAGCGGTTCACCAATCCGCTGTAGTCTCCCTGCCGCTCTTCGGCAGTAGGGACACGGAATAGGTTGCTGCCGCCGAATGAGCCTGAATCCACGCTTCCACTGTTGTTGTCAAAGCCTTCGTACCCGAAGAAGAAGAACGCCCTGTTGCGCACTACCGGGCCCCCGATGTTACCGCCGAACTGGTTGCGCTGGAGCTTGTCCTGCCTCTGGCCCGGCTCCGACTCGGCCTTGACAAACGGATTCCAAGCATTCAAGGCCTCGTTCTGGAGGTAGTTGAAAAGGCCCCCGTGAAATTCGTTGGTGCCGGCTTTCGTCATGACACTCGTCATCGAAATGTCCCTTCCGCTGGCGGCGGAGAAATTTGCGGTGTCAACCTTGACTTCTTGCACGTTCTCCATGGAGGGCGAATATTGCGTCCCGCCCAGCCACGAGTCGTTGATGTTGACGCCATTCATATAGAGGCCGTTGTCGCCGCCCCCGCCCACTTGGACCGCGACTCCGCCGACTGTGTGATGCGAACCGACCGACCAAGTGGCATTTGCCGCGCCGTTCCTGGGGAACGAGCTTACATTCGGCGCCAGCGTCGAAAATGCCAAGAAGTTGCGTCCGAGCGCCGGGAGGGCCTCCACCAGAGTCTCGTCCACCACCTGCCCAACGACGGTTTGCTCGGTCTGAATGAGCGGAGCTGCTGTGGTCACCTCGACGGTTTCGGTAACGTCGCCGATCTCCATGGCGATGTCGACCCGGACATTGTCATTGGTCGTGATGACGACGATATCTGACACGCCGGTCTTGAAGCCTTCCCGCTCGACCGCGACCTGGTAGTTGCCGGCCACTAGGTTGGGGAACGAGAACAGGCCGCCTTCGTTTGTCTGCGCGATCGTGGACTGGTTGCGTTCCAGGTCGGTCAGCGTAACGGTGGCGTTGACGATCACGGCGCCGGTTACGTCCGTCACCAACCCGCCGATCGTCCCGCGCAACAGGAACTGCGCGGCGGCGCTGCCAACAAGGATCAGTGGCAAAACGAACAACGCGATGGAACTCTTGAACTTCATGGGATCGGGCCTCCTATCACCCTGGAAGAATGCAGCCGCATGACCCTCTCCACAGCCCAGATACCAAAATCTCGACCACTCCGCAAGGTACGGATGCGCATGTTACCCTCACCAGGCTCGGATAATATACCATGCTGCCAACAGCGTGCCAACACGAATTCGTCAATTCGCCGCGGAACCGGTGTTCTGCCCGGTTCGCGTCGATGCGAGAGGCTCCTGCACGGGGTGCGTATGGCTTAGCAGTTGCCCCGCGACGCGCACCACCGGAGTTGCCGCGAACTGGGCGAGAGCCGTTGTTTCCAGCGTCCATTCGTGCAGGTCCGGAGTCCAGGTGGTGCCGGAGGGAGCTGGCTAAGCGCGGGCTCGCTGCGTAGACTCGAAAAGGCCTCTGCGCGCCGCCAGCCTTGAACGACGCCTCTGGCCGTCCGTATAATCTTGATGTCCGAACTCGCTGGTGGCCCCGCAAGCTCCGGCTCGTGACCTGACATGGCCTTCAGGCTCTTGACTCTTGCATTTTGCGCGGCGACTGGACTTTGCCTAGGACAGCCAGTAGAGCTTGGCGAGAGCGCCCCGCTGCACGCCGACGCGGCAGCAGCAGGGGCCACGCCGGTCCAGCAGGTCTTGGCGCTCGTCGACCCTCAGGCGTCAGGCTCCCTGTCCGAGCTGCAGGCTGGCGAGATCGAGCGCTTTCTGGGTGGGCTGGCGAGCGACCTGGTCTCCCGCAATGTACGTTTGGATGAAAGAATCGCTCCGGAGTTTGAGGGGACCTCACTGATTCCGGCCACTGAAGCACTCACTCAATCAAAGGGAGTGCTGCGATCCTTCCACGGTGCGCCGAAGATCGATAGAAGCGTCACTTACGATTCCCTCGGCAGGGAATTCGATGCCCTCTTGTCGGATTACCGCTCGGTAGATTGGGCCAAGTTCAAGGTAGTTGGCATCGAGCCGCACGGGCAGCGCGCCGCGAGCGCGAACCTGCGATTTCAATTGGCGGGAGTGACGCAGACCGGCCTACGCCAGCAGATTAGTGCCGATTGGGCGTCCGAGTGGAAGCAAACGCCGGACGGCCGTTGGTTGCTGACCGCCATACAAGCAGGCACCAGCGAGCGAAGCCACTCCAACGTCGCGGCCTTCGAGGATGTTTCTGAAGCGGCGTTCGGACAGAACGCCTCATTCCATGAGCAGTTGAAGTTCGGCACGGAGGTCTGGCGGACGCGCATGGATGCCGCCTCGGGAATGGACGTTTACGGCCAGCAAGGCCTGGCGGTCGGGGACTACGACGGGGACGGCCTCGAGGATTTCTATCTGACACAGCCGGGAGGATTGCCGAACCGCTTGTTTCGCAACCTGGGCAACGGGCAATTCGCCGATGTGAGCGCCGAGGCGGGCCTCGACGCCTTGGATGGCTCGTCAGCGGCGTTCTTCTCGGACGTCGACAACAACGGCACGCAAGACCTGATTGTGATTCTGTCAACAGGCCAGCCGCTGCTCTTCCTCAACGGCGGAAGCGGCAGCTTCCGCCTGTC
>LXNI01000342.1_pt1 | contig 56930 bp, 56 predicted proteins | sample 809091 | NCBI WGS metagenome assembly LXNI01 (sample SAMN04870527, study PRJNA318959) | sponge metagenome | biome: 01000161; feature: marine sponge reef; material: water | host: Sarcotragus foetidus | place: Greece: Milos, Mediterranean Sea | collected 2013-05-29 | depth 5-7 m
GGGGAGCTTGTCAACCCGAATTCGTCCGCGTCTCCCAGAGCTGTGAAAGCGGCCTGGAATCAGCCGGTTGGAAGCCAGGACAAGATCTGCGGAAGAAACCGCCGACTAACAAAATGCCATTGGTCGGACGGGCGGGCGGTCCCGGTGCCCCGTCAGTACGTGTTCAGCTTCTCGAGGTTGGTCTTGCGCAGCTCGTCCTCGGTGAAGCCGAGGTCGTAGGCGGGCGAGAGGATCATCTCGGCGGCGGTCACGGCGATCTTCACATAGGCGCCCATGCGGGGGCGGTAGGGCCCCCAGGCGGCGTCGAAGGCCGCGTCGAGGGCGGCATCGGCGTCCTCCGGGCGAACGATGGCGGCCCTGCCCGTCACCCGCACCGCCCTGCGGGCGACCACGTCGGTGAAGCAGACCTCGACCGCAGAATTACGGCGCAGGTTCGCGACCGTCCCCGGCGAGCGGATGTGGCCGAAGGCAAGCGTCCGGTCATCGAGGATCACGAACGTCGCCTTGGGCGAGACCGAGGGCGTGCCGTCGGCGTTCACCGTCGCGACCGCCCCGGCGGAGAACCGCCCGATCAGCGTCTTCATCTCCTCGGTCAGCATCCGGCCGTCTCCTGCGGCGTGACTCACGGGTTCGCTCCCCAGTCCGGGTCGTCGCTCGGCGCGGCCGGAGTCTCGCCCGCGAGCAGCCCCTTGCCCGGTATATGGTTGATTTCCAAGCGAATTCCGTCCGGATCCTCGAAGACCATGAAGTAGTAGCCGGGCGCCCATTCTCGCTCCATCGGCCCGCGGTCGATCACGGCGCCCATCTCCCGCAGCTTGGCCGCCGCCTTGTCCACGTCCTCGCGGGAGCGCGCGCGCAGGCAGAGATGGTGCAGGCCCACGCGGCCCTGCACGAAGCGCTCGCCCTCGTGGTCCGCGGCCGCGCGCTGCACGCCGAGCGCGGTGCGCCCGCCCACGTGGTAGACGAAGTCATTGCCGTCGAAGACCTTTTGCATGCCGAGGAAGGGCAGCAGCTCGCAGTAGAAGGCCCGCGCCTCGTCGAAGCGGCTCACGGTGAGCACGACGTGGGCCATGCCGTTGATCTCGATCATCGGGCTCCTCTGAATCCACCGGCGCCGGGTGGCCCACCGCCGCCGGTGCGGTCAGGCCGCATCTCCGGCCGCAACGCTGCCCTTGCGCCGGTGGTGCTTCGCCTCCTCGGCGACGGCGGACGCATCGGCGTCGTAGACGAGGCGGTCCGCGCCAGCGAGCGCGATGAAGCGCTTGCCGCGGGCGCGTCCGATCAGCGTGAGCCCGGCCTCGCGGGCAAGCTCCACGCCCCAGGCGGTGAAGCCCGAGCGCGAGATCAGGATCGGGATACCCATGGTCACCGTCTTGATCACCATCTCGCTGGTGAGCCGTCCGGTGGTGTACATGATCTTGTCCGGCGCCCCGATGCCGTTGCGGAACATGTAGCCCGCGATCTTGTCGATGGCGTTGTGGCGGCCGACGTCCTCCATGTAGACCAGCGGCCGCGCCTCCGCGCAGAGCACGCAGCCGTGGATGGCGCCCGCTGCGAGATAAAGGCTCGGCTGCATGTTGATCGCCCTGCTCAGCGCGTAGAGCCACGAGGTCTTGAGCCTCGCGTCCGGGGCCAGCACGGTCGCCTCGAAGTGCTCCATCAGGTCGCCGAAGACGGTGCCCTGGGCGCAGCCGGAGGTGAGCGTCTTCTTGCGGAGCGTCGCCTCGTAGTCGGTCGCGCGCCGGGTGCGGACCACCACGGTCTCGATGTCCTCGTCGTAGTCGATGCCCGTCACATCGTCGTCGTGGCGCAGCATGTTCTGGTTGAGCAGGTAGCCGAGCGCCAGGTATTCCGGGTAGTCGCGGATCGTCATCACCGTGACGATCTCCTGCGAATTGAGGAAGAGCGTCAGCGGCCGCTCTTCGACCACGCGCGCCTCGATCGCCGCACCCTCCTGGTCCACGCCGTCGAGCAGGCGCGTGAGCCGCCCGTCGTCGGGGTCCGGCTTGACCATGAATTGCCGCGCGTCGCTCATGACGCGCAGGGTGCCACGCGCGGGCACGCGGTTCCAGAACCCTGCGTTCGGCTCCCGTTCCCGGCGCTGCTCTGCGATACTGGTGAGGCAAGCGCTGGAGTCGCCCGCTCATGACCCGCAAGACATCCCCGGCCGTGCCGCCGGCGCCGGAGGCGGCGAGCGCCGACGCCCCCAACCGCATGTGGGGCGGCCGGTTCGACGCATCGCCCGACGCGGTGATGGAGGCGATCAACGCGTCCATCGACTTCGACCGCAGGCTTTATGCCGAGGACATCGCGGGCTCCATCGCGCACGTCACCATGCTGGCGAAGCAGGGGATCGTGTCTCAGGAGGATGCCGACGCGATCACGCAGGGCCTGCACCGGGTGAAGGAGGAGATCGAGGACGGCGGCTTCCCCTTCGACCGCGCGCTGGAAGACATCCACATGAACGTCGAGGCCCGGCTTGCCGCGCTCATCGGCCCTGCTGCCGGCCGCCTGCACACCGCGCGCTCGCGCAACGACCAGGTGGCGACGGACTTGCGGCTCTGGCTCCGCACGCGTCTGGACGAGGCCGACGCGGCCTGCCGCGACCTTCAGGCCGCGCTCATCGACCGGGCGGAGGAGCACGCGGCGACCGTCATGCCGGGCTTCACCCACCTGCAGGTGGCGCAGCCGGTCGCCCTTGGCCACCACCTGCTGGCCTACGTCGAGATGATCGGCCGCGACCGCGGGCGCTTGGCCGACTGCCGCAAGCGCCTCAACGAATCTCCCTTGGGCGCGGCGGCGCTCGCCGGCACCTCGTTTCCCATCGACCGCGCCATGACCGCCGAGCTGCTCGGCTTCGACCGGCCGGCGGCCAACTCCATCGACGCGGTCTCGGACCGGGACTTCGTGGTGGAGGCGCTGGCGGCGGCGGCGCTGATCGTCATGCACCTCTCGCGGCTCGCGGAGGAGCTGGTGCTCTGGTCGAGCGCGCAGTTCGGCTTCATCGCGCTCTCCGACCGCTTCTCGACCGGCAGCTCCATCATGCCGCAGAAGCGCAATCCCGACGCCGCCGAGCTGGTACGCGGCAAGACCGGGCGCGTCGTCGGCGCGCTCATCGGCCTGCTCACCATGATGAAGGGCCTGGCACTCACCTATTCGAAGGACATGCAGGAGGACAAGGAGCCCCTCTTCGATGCCTTCGATTCGCTCGCGCTCTGTCTCGCGGCCGCGGCCGGCATGATCCGCGACATGACCGTAAACGCGGATGCCATGGCACGCGCCGCCGGCACGGGCCACGCGACCGCGACCGACCTCGCCGACTGGCTGGTGCAGGAGGCGGGCGTGCCCTTCCGCGAGGCCCACGCGATCACCGGGCGGGTGGTCAAGCTCGCAGACGACAAGGGCTGTGATCTCAAGGACCTGCCGGTCGCCGACCTGCAGGCCATCGAGCCCCGTATCACGGCGGCCGTGGTGGCGCTGCTCGACCCCGCCCAGGCCATCGCGCGGCGGGCCAGCGAGGGCGGCACCGCGCCCGGCGAGGTCGCGAAACAGGTTGCGCGCGCCCGGCAGCGTTTCCTATAGAGGCGCGCCCCGGCCCGAGTGCCGGGGCCGCACGGAGGGCCGGATCACATGATACGCAAGCTCAGCCTCCTGATGACGATCGTCGCCGCCATCGGCCTGATCGTGGCCCTGTCGGGCTGCGGCAGAAAGGCGCCGCTCGAGCCGCCGCCCGAAGAGGCGCGGGCCGCGTCGCTCCCGTACCGGGCCTGAGGCACGCGCCACGTGGACGCATTCGTCTACCGGGGAGAGCAGGGTCGCCGCGTTCTGCACGCCGAGGGGGTCTCGCTCGCGGCCGTCGCGGCGGCGTTTGGCACGCCCACCTACTGCTACGCCAACGCGGCCCTGGTCTCCCGCTACCGCGCGCTCGCCGCCGCCGCGCCCAACGCGCTCGTCTGCTACGCGGTCAAGGCCAACGACACGCTCGCCGTGATCCGCACCTTCGCCCGCCTCGGCGCCGGCGCCGACATCATCTCGGGCGGCGAGCTGCGTGGCGCGCTCCGCGCCGGCATGGCGCCGGATCGCCTGGTGTTCGCCGGGCCGGGTAAGACGCGGGACGAGATGGAGCTCGCGCTCGCCAGCGGGGTCGGGCAGTTCAACGTCGAATCGCCCGCCGAACTCGATGCCCTCGACGCAGCTGCTCAGACGCGGGGCTTGCGTGCGTCGGTCGCGCTCCGCGTCAACCCGGACGTCGATGCCGAGACCCACGACAAGATCGCCACCGGCCGGCGCGGCGACAAGTTCGGGATCGACGACGCGGAGATTCCGGCGCTCTACGCCCGCGCGGCGGCGATGGCGGGGATCGAGCCCGTGGGCCTCGCCGTCCACATCGGCTCGCAGCTCTCGCGGCTCGCGCCGTTCGAGGCCGCCTTCGACCGCCTCGTCGCGTTGGTGGAGAGCCTGCGCGCGGCCGGCCATCCGGTCACGCGGCTCAACCTAGGCGGCGGGCTCGGCGTGCGCTACCGGGACGAGACGCCGCCGGACGTCGACTCCTACGGCGCGCTGGTCGAGCGCGTCCGCCAGCGCCTCGGCGTGACGGTGGCGATCGAGCCCGGCCGCTGGCTGGTGGCGCCGTCAGGCGTGTTGCTGACCCGCGTGATCGCGGTCAAGCAGGCGGGCGAGCGCTGCTGGGCCATCGTCGACGCCGCCATGAACGACCTGATGCGCCCCGCCCTCTACGACGCCTGGCACGGCATCGAGCCGGTGGCGGAACCCGCGCCGGGCGCCGAAACCGTCAAGACCGACATCGCCGGTCCGGTCTGCGAGAGCGGCGACGTACTGGGGCGGGCGCGACAGCTGCCGCCGCTCGCCGCCGGCGACCTGCTGGCGGTGCGCGACGTGGGCGCCTACGGCTCCGTCATGGCATCGACCTACAACGGGCGGCCGTTGCCGGCCGAGGTCATGGTGCGGGGCGACGCGCTCTCTTGCATCCGGCGGCGCCAGGATCACGAGGCCCTGCTGGCCCGCGATCTGGTCCCCTCCTGGCTCGCTTGAGAGCCGAACGGCCGCGGCGTGCCGCGCTACCCTTGATCCTCGGCGACGAAGCCCACCGTGACCCGCGCGGCTCCCTCCGGCGGCTCGGCGAGCCAGCTCTCGAAGGTCGTCGACTGACCGGCGCCGAGAACGGTCGAGACCGCAGCCACGCGCCAGCGATGCAGCTCCGTGCCGGCCTCGTCGACGAGCACCGCCTGCAGCGTGGGCACCGTGCGGCTGTTCTCGATGGTGTTCTCGATGACCCCGCGTACCAGCAGGACCGCGCCGTTGCCCCCCTGCACGCGCTCCGACTCGATCTCGGCGATGCGAAGGCCGTCGGCGTGCGGCACCCTGATCGGCAGCCCGGCGGAATCGTAGGCTCCCACGGTGTCCGGCCAGGCGGCGACGATGGTGTTGCGGCCGAGCGCAAGCCCCGTCAGCACGACCGCGACGACGAAGCCGGCGACGAGCCAGCCGATCCACACGCCGCCGCCGCGCTCCGGCGAGGGCGGCGGGGAAGGCGCCGGCGGGGGCACCTTCGGCTCGGCTTGCGGAGACACGTTCTGCTGCGGCAGCTCGAGCCAGACGTGACCGCAGCTCGTGCAACGCACGCGGCGGCCCGAGACGCCGAGGGCGGCCGGATCGATCCGAAAGCGCGTCGAGCAGGCAAAGCAGCGTATAATCATGGGGAAACGGGCAGGCGCCCTCTCTCCGAATCAACACCCACGGCGTGGGCGGCGGGACCAAGTACCCTCTGTGCCCGCTCTGTCAACCCCGAATGGTCCGGCGGCGCTGGGTCGGGCGGCCCGCGTATCCGCCAGGCGGTGGCCGACTCGGCGGCCCGGCATGGAGTCTAGCGCGAGAGAACGAAGCCGGCGATGGGCGCTTCGCGTTGCGCGCGTGGTGCTGACGGCGCTCGCCATCTTCGCGCTGCTCTGGTCCGGCGGGCTCGCGTGGTTCGCGGAGGCCTCGCGCGAAGCCTCCGATCGGCCCGGCCTCGTCACCGAGGCCATCGTCGTGCCGACCGGCGGCTCCGGCAGGCTGGAGGAAGGAATGCGCCTGCTGGAGGAGGGCCTCGCGCAGGTGCTCTTCGTGACCGGGGTGGGCGAAGGGGTGGAACGGGAGGAGCTCCGCGAGCGTCACGATCCCGCGCTCTGGGCCTGCTGCGTGGAGCTCGGCTACGAGGCCGAGGACACCGAGGCGAACGCGCGGGAGGCTGCTGCCTGGATGGAGAGCCGCGCCTTCACGAGCCTCCGCCTGGTCACCAGCGGCTATCACATGCTGCGCGCCATGATGGAGTTCCGAAGCGCCATGCCAAATGCTACTCTTGTGGCACACCCTGTGTTTCCGGAGCACGTCAAGGTCGAGCATTGGTGGCGCTATCGCGGGACCGCGGCCCTGATCGCAAGCGAGTTCACCAAGTATCTGTGGGCACTGGCGCGCCGGACTCTCGGTATCGGCCTGCGCCGGCGCACACGCTTGGTAACACGCTGCGCTCTGCGCTCTGCACGGTCGCCTTCTATACCTGGGGAGTGATGATCGGCACCGTCATGGTGCCGATGCTGGTGCTGCCGCGCGCCTGGTTCCGCCAATTCGTCATCACCTGGTCCGCCGGCAACGGGTTCCTGCTCAGGATCATCGCGGGCGTCCATTCCGAAGTCCGGAACCGCGAGCACAGGCCCACGGGCGCCGCGATCATCGCCTCCAAGCACCAGTCGGAGTGGGAGGCCCACGTCTTCCTGCACGAGCTCGACGACCCGGCCTACGTCATCAAGAAGGAGCTCTCCTACGTCCCCGGCTACGGCTGGTTCTCGGCCAAGGTGAACATGATCTTCGTCGATCGCGAGGGCGGCGGAAAATCCCTGCGGGGGCTTGTCCGGGGCGCGAAGAAGGCGGTGGCGCGCGGCCGCCCCGTGGTGATCTTCCCCGAGGGCACGCGGGTCCTGCCGGGCGAGAAGCTGCCCTACCGGCCCGGCGTCGCGGCCCTCTACGGCGCCCTCGACGTACCGGTGGTGCCGGTCGTCCTCAACTCCGGCATGCACTGGCCCAAGGGCTCCTTCCGGCGCTATCCCGGCACCATCGTCATGGAGTATCTGCCACCGATCCCGCCGGGGCTGCCGCGCCGCGAGTTCATTCAGCGCCTCGAATCCACGATGGAGGAGGCGTCGCAGCGGCTCTTCGCCGAGCTCTACGGGCCGCCGGAGGACACCGCGCCCGCGCGGGCCGAGGAGGCCCGGCCCGGGCGAGCCGACGCGGCCTAGGCCTGCGTCCGAATTCGTCGAGTCATCGGTCGTCCGATCGCACTATATTGTGTGAAGTGAACCCGGCTGGTAGAGTGTGCAGGTGGGAAACAAAGTGCGAACATTGGCGCAAGGTAGGCCGCCCGTCGAGGACACGGTGACGGTGGATCCGTCATGACCGAGATGCTGCCGATCTCGTCCCGCATCTGGGACATGAAGTACCGCCTGAAGGCGGCTGACGGCACGCCCGTCGACGGCACGATCGAGGACACCTGGCGCCGCGTCGCCCGCGCGCTCGCCGAGGCCGAGGCGGAGCCCGCGCGCTGGGAACCCGCGTTCTACGACGCGCTCTCCGGCTTCAGGTTCCTGCCCGCCGGCCGCATCCTCGCCGGCGCCGGGGCGGAGCGGCAGGTCACGCTCTTCAACTGCTTCGTGATGGGCCGCGTCGCGGACGACATGACCGCGATCTTCGAGAACCTGAAGGAAGCCGCTCTCACCATGCAGCAGGGCGGCGGCATCGGCTACGACTTCTCGACGCTCCGGCCCAAGGGCGCGCCGGTCAAGGGCGTGGGTGCCGATGCGTCGGGGCCGCTCCCCTTCATGGACTGCTGGGACGCGATGTGCCGCACCATCATGAGCGCGGGCTTCCGGCGCGGCGCGATGATGGGCTGCCTGCGCTGCGACCACCCCGACATCGAAGCCTTCATCGAGGCCAAGCGCGACCCCGGCCGCCTGCGCATGTTCAACCTCTCGGTGCTGGTGACCGACGCGTTCATGCAGGCGGTGAAAGACAACGCGCCGTGGGAGCTTGCCTTCGAAGGCGTCGTCTACCGCACCGTCCAGGCCCGCGCGCTGTGGGAGCGGATCATCCGCTCGACCTACGCCTATGCCGAGCCCGGCGTGATCTTCATCGACCGTATCAACCGGGCCAACAACCTCGCCTATTGCGAGGAGATCTTCGCGACCAACCCCTGCGGCGAGCAGCCGCTGCCACCCTATGGTGCGTGCCTGCTGGGCTCGATCAATCTCGCGAGCCTGGTGCGGAACCCCTTCGAGCAGGATGCGGCTCTCGACATGGCAGCGCTGGAGGTGCTCACCGCCACCGCCGTCAGGATGCTCGACAACGCGATCGACTGCTCGCGCTTCCCCATCGCGGCGCAGCGGGAGGAGGCGCAGGCCAAGCGGCGCATCGGGCTCGGCGTCACCGGGCTCGCCGACGCGCTCATCATGTGCCGGGCGCGCTACGGCGGCGATACGGCGAACGGCCTGATCGCCCAGTGGATGGGCGGCCTGCAGCGGGCGGCCTACCTGGCCTCCGCCCGGCTCGCCGGGGAGAAGGGGGCCTTCCCCCTTTACGACGCCGCCCGTTATGCCGAGAGCCCGACGATCCAGGGCCTGGGCGAGGACGTGCGGGCGGCGATCGCCGAATCCGGGGTCCGCAACGCGCTGCTCACCTCGGTCGCGCCGACGGGCACGATCTCGCTGCTCGCGGGTAACGTCTCGTCGGGCATCGAGCCGGTGTTCAGCTATTCGTACACGCGCAACGTGCTCATGCCCGACGGCTCGCGCCGGGCGGAGACCGTGGACGACCACGCCTGCCTGCTGTTCCGCCGGCTCAAGGGCGATGCGGCGCCGCTGCCGGACTACTTCGTCGATGCCCAGTCGCTCCGCCCGGCCGATCACCTCACCGTCCAGGCCGAGGCCCAGGCCTTCGTCGACAGCTCCATCTCCAAGACCATCAACTGCCCGGAGGAGATGGCGTTCGACGATTTCAAGGACGTCTACATGCGGGCCTATGATCTCGGCTGCAAGGGATGCACCACCTACCGGCCCAACCCGGTGACCGGCGCGGTGCTGGAGGGCGCATCCGGCGCTGCGACGGGCAGCACGCCTGCAGCCAGGGCCGAGGGCGCCGCCCCGCCGGCGGCAGAGGCGCCCGCACGCCTCCCCGCCGCGCGGCAGAGCGAGCTTCCGCTCGATCCGCCGCCGGCCAAGCCCGCAGACGCCTTCGAGGCGGGCGGCGTGATCCACATGACCCGCCCGCTGGAGCGGCCGGAGGCGCTGCAGGGCAGCACCTACAAGATCCGCTGGCCCGAACACGACCACGCCATCTACATCACCATCAACGACATCGTCCGCGACAGCAGGCGCCAGCCCTTCGAGATCTTCATCAACTCCAAGAACACCGAGCACTATGCTTGGACGGTGGCGCTCACGCGGATGATCAGCGCCGTGTTCCGCCGGGGCGGCGACGTGTCCTTCATCGTGGACGAGCTGAAGGCCGTCTTCGATCCGCGCGGCGGCCAGTGGGTCGGCGGCCACTACGTGCCCTCCATCCTCGCCGCGATCGGCGGCGTGATCGAGCAGCATCTGGTGACCATCGGCGCCCTCGCACCGCCGGAGGGCGAGACCGCGCGGCTGGAGCCGCCCACGGTCGAAGGCGACGGGGTGTCCGCGGGATCGGTGCGGCTCTGCGGGCGCTGCGGGCAGCCGGGCCTCCAGCATCGCGAGGGCTGCGACATGTGCCCGGCCTGCGGCTACTCCAAGTGCGCTTGAACCCTTAGAGCACCCTGATTACCGTTCGTCGGATCGAGTCCGACCAGGGGAGAAGCGATGCGACCCGTCCTCCTGGCCGCCTTTGCCGCAGGCGCGATCGTGATCGCCGTGGCCGGCTATGCCGGCTACTGGTTCATCGCCGCGGGCGAAATCGGCGACCGGATCGACGAGTGGGCCGATAAGCAGCGGGCCGAAGGGCTCGAGATCGAGAGCGCGGGCACGGAGGTGGCCGGCTTCCCCACCCGCTTCGAGGTCACGCTGCGCGAGCCGCGCATCCACGATACGCGGAACGGCTGGCGCTGGGCTGCCGCGTCGCTGCGGGCCGAGGCCTCCGCCTGGGACTTCAGCAAGGTCACCGTCTTTCCCCACCCCCGCAATGCGGTTCAGGTCCTCGTCGAAGGCGGCGAATGGCGCGCCATCGACGCGGCGTTGGCAGGCGGCCAGCTCGTCGTCCGGCTGGACGATGACCGGCGCTTCGAGGAGATCACACTCGACCTGCAGGGACTCGAGGTCGCCGGCATCTGGCCGGAGGGCCTCGCCCGGATCGGCAGCCTGCAGGCGAACGGCGTCGCCCTCGAGGACGCGGCAACCGGCGAGGAGGTCCTGAAGACATCCATCGCCGTGCGCGATGCCGTGCTGCCGAGCGACCTCGCCGAGGGGCTCGGCGAGACCCTCGATTTCCTCGACATCGACGCAAGCGTGGTGGGCTCGATCCCGAGCGAGCGGGGCACCAACGCGGCGATCACCGCCTGGCGCGACGCCGGCGGCACGCTGGAACTCACGGGCTTCCGCGTGCGCTGGGGGCCGCTCGGGATTGAGACCAGCGGCACCATCGCGCTCGATGGCGCCATGCGCCCCATCGCCGCGCTCACGGCCGACATCATCGGCTACGGCGACGTGATCGACGCGCTCATCATGAGCAACCTGATCCCCTTGGGCGACGGCTTCATCGCCAAGGTCGCCTTCAACATGCTGGCTGAGAAGCCGGAGGACGGCAGCGCGCCGGTGCTGCGCGGCGTGCCGGTGACGGCGCAGGACGGCACGTTGACCGTGGCGACGATCAAGCTCGCCGAGCTGCCTCCCCTGCCGCTGGACTAAGCCGAGAAAGCAATCTAGAGAGCGCCCGAAATGCACGGACGCTCCAGGCGCCGCGGACTGTCTCACATGTATGGTCCCACATCGGTGTGTTGGGGGAGGTTTTGGGGGGCTTTTGGAGCGGTTTTTTAGGGTTTTTCCCGAGATATTCCGAGACATACCGAGACAAGGCGAGACAAGGCGAGACAAAGTGAGACGCGACGGGCGGCGGCCGAACTCGAATTCCGCGGCGGCGACGACGACAGCAGCCGTCGGCCGTCCAGGCGACGAGGTCCGCTTATCCGGACTTCGCCTGGCTCGGAACGTGTGCTCTCGCATCGCGCGGATACGCGGGCGGTTGACTGATCGCTGCATGGCCCGATCTTCCCGCGAACCCCCCGCGCCTTGCACAGCACCATGGTGCGGGGCTTCCCCCTCGGTTCGTTGACGGGCTTTCGTCACCCACCAGCTTCCGAGATTCGGTCCCGGATGAACAATCCATTGAGAGATCACATCTAGGCAGGGGTCTACGCGGAGAGCGCGGCGACCGCGTCCACGAGGGTGCGGACTGCGCCTACGGAGTGCGCGAAGGCCGCTTGCTCGTCGTCGTTTAGCGCGATTTCGACGACGCGCTCGACGCCGCCAGCGCCGATGACGGCGGGCACGCCGACGTAGAGGCCGTCGACGCCGTATTCGCCGTCGAGCCAGGCCGCACAGGGCAGCACGCGCTTCTTGTCCTTGAGATATGCCTCCGCCATCTGGATCGCGGCTGACGCAGGCGCGTAGAAGGCCGAGCCGGTCTTGAGCAGGCCCACGATCTCGGCGCCGCCATCGCGGGTGCGCTGCACGATCTCCTCCAGCCGTTCGGCCGTGAGCCAGCCCATCGCCGCCAGGTCGGGGAGCGGGATGCCGGCAACGGTGGAATAGCGCGGCAGCGGCACCATGGTGTCGCCGTGGCCGCCGAGGACGAAGGCGGTCACGTCCTCGACCGAGACGCCGAGCTCGACCGCGATGAAGTGGCGGAAGCGCGCGGAATCCAGCACGCCCGCCATGCCCACCACGCGGGCGTGCGGCAGGCCGCAGCCCTCGCGCAGCACGTAGACCATCGCGTCCAGCGGGTTGGTGATGCAGATGACGAAGGCGCCTGGCGCGTGCGTGCGAATGCCGGCGCCGACCTGGTTCATGACCTTGGTGTTGATCGAGAGCAGGTCGTCGCGGCTCATGCCGGGCTTGCGCGGCACCCCGGCGGTGACGATTAGCACGTCCGCGCCTTCGATGGGCGCGTAGTCCTGGGTGCCGGCGAGGCTTGAGTCGAAGCCTTCCACCGCGCCGCTCTGGGCGAGGTCGAGCGCCTTGCCCTGCGGCACGCCCTCGACGATGTCGAAGAGCACGATGTCGCCCAGATCCTTGAGCGCTGCGAGGTGAGCGAGCGTGCCGCCGATGTTGCCCGCGCCGATCAGCGCGATCTTGCTGCGTGCCATGGGGAGTTCCTGCGGTTGAGTGGTGGCGCCGACGGAATCAGCGGCGGGCGACCATCATCTTCTTGACCTCGGCGATCGCCTTGGCCGGATTCAGGTGCTTCGGGCAGGTGCGGGTGCAGTTCATGATGGTGTGGCAGCGGTAGAGCCGGAAGGGGTCCTCCAGCTCGTCGAGCCGCTCGCCGGTCGCCTCGTCGCGGCTGTCGGCGAGCCAGCGGTAGGCCTGCAGCAGCGTCGCGGGGCCGAGGTAGCGATCGCTGTTCCACCAGTAGCTCGGGCAGCTCGTCGAGCAGCAGGCGCAGAGGATGCACTCGTAGAGGCCGTCGAGCTTCTCGCGGTCTTCCGGCGCCTGCAGCCGCTCGGTCGACGACGGCGGCGCGGTATCCGACTTCATCCAGGGCTCGATGGAGGCGTACTGGGCATAGAAGTCCGCCATGTCGGGCACCAGATCCTTCACCACCGGCATGTGCGGTAGTGGGTAGATGCGCACCTCGCCCTTCACCTCGTCGATGGGCTTGATGCAGGCGAGCGTGTTGGTGCCGTCGACGTTCATGGCGCAGGAGCCGCAGATCCCCTCGCGGCAGCTGCGGCGGAACGTGAGCGTCGAATCGACCTCGTTCTTGATCTTGATGAGGGCGTCCAGGACCATCGGCCCGCAGCGGTCGAGATCTAGGTCGTATGTGTCCGTGCGCGGGTTCTCGCTACCGTCGGGGTCGTAGCGGTAGATCTTGAAGCGCCGAGCCTTGCCCGCGCCCGCTTCGGCGGGGAAATGCTTGCCCTTGCCTACCTTGGAGTTCTGCGGGAGCGTGAGTTGCGCCATGAGTGATCGACCTTGCCTGGGTCCTAGTAGACCCGCGCCTTGAGAGGAACGGTCTCGACCTCGTTGCTGAGCGTCTGCAGGTGCACCGGGCGGTAGTCGAGCCGGGGCGTGCCGTCGTCGTCGAGCCAGGCGACGGTGTGCTTGAGCCACTTCTCGTCGTCGCGGTCCGGGAAGTCCTCGCGCGCATGGCCGCCGCGGCTCTCCTCCCGATTGAGCGCCGAGTGCAGGGTGACGCTCGCCTGGCGCATCAGGTTGTCGAGCTCGATGGTCTCTGCGAGGTCGGAGTTCCAGATGAGCGAGCGGTCAGCCACGCCAATGTCGTTGCGGAACCCGTCCCAGACGCCGTCCAGCTTGCGCGCGCCTTCCTCCATGATCTCCTGGGTGCGGAAGACGCCTGCGTGCGCCTGCATGGTGCGCTGCATGTCGAGCCGAATGGCGGCCGTGGGCGTGGCGCCCTTGGCGTGGCGCAGCCGGTCGAACCAGGCGAGGCTCTTGTCGAGCACGCCGTTTTGCATCGGCTTGTGCGGCGCGCCGGCCTCGACGATCTCGGCGCAGCGCTGCGCGGCTGCGCGGCCGAAGACGACGAGGTCGAGCAGCGAGTTCGAGCCCAGCCGGTTGGCGCCGTGCACCGAGACACAGGCGCCCTCCCCCACCGACATCAGGCCGGGGACCACGGAATTCGGGTCGCCGTCCTTCACCGTCACCGTCTCGCCGGTGTAGATGCAGGGAACGCCGCCCATGTTGTAGTGGACGGTCGGGATCACCGGAACCGGCTCCTTCAACGGTTCGACGCCGGCGAAGATGCGGGCCGTCTCGGTGATGCCGGGGAGGCGCTCGTTCAGCACCTCCGCGCCGAGATGGTCCATCTTCAGGTGCATGTGGTCCTTCTCGGGCCCGACGCCGCGCCCCTCGCGGATCTCCATGGTGATCGCGCGGCTGACCACGTCGCGCGAGGCGAGATCCTTGGCGTTGGGCGCGTAGCGCTCCATGAAGCGCTCGCCCTCGGAGTTGATCAGGTAGCCGCCTTCGCCCCGCGCGCCCTCGCTCATCAGGCAGCCGGAGCCGTAGATGCCGGTAGGATGGAACTGCACGAACTCCATGTCCTGCAGCGGCAGCCCGGCCCGCAGCGCCATGGCATTGCCGTCGCCCGTGCAGGTGTGGGCCGAGGTCGCGGAGAAGTAGGCGCGCCCGTAGCCGCCCGTCGCCAGGATCACCATGTGCGCGCGGAAGAGATGGAGCGTGCCGTCGTCGAGGTTCCAGGCGAGCACGCCCTGGCAGGCGCCCTCCTCGTCCATCACCAGGTCGAGGGCGAAATACTCGATGAAGAACGCCGCCTTGTGGCGGAGCGACTGCTGGTAGAGCGTGTGCAGGATGGCGTGGCCGGTCCGGTCGGCTGCGGCGCAGGTGCGGTGCGCCTGCTTCTCCCCGTAGTTGAGGCTCATGCCGCCGAAGGCGCGCTGGTAAATCTTGCCGTCCGGCGTGCGCGAGAAGGGCACGCCATAGTGCTCGAGCTCGATGACCGCGCGCGGGCCCTCCTTGCAGAGGTATTCGATCGCATCCTGATCGCCCAGCCAGTCCGACCCCTTGACGGTGTCGTACATGTGCCAGCGCCAGTCGTCCTCCTCCATGTTGCCGAGCGCGGCCGAGATGCCGCCTTGCGCTGCCACGGTGTGGCTGCGGGTGGGGAAAAGCTTGCTGATGCAGGCGGTCTGCAACCCGGCTTCCGCGAGGCCGAGCGTCGCGCGCAGGCCGGCGCCGCCGGCACCCACCACCACCACGTCGTCGTGGTGCTCGGTGATCGGGTAGGCGGCGGTCATGCGTTCACCCCTGCACCGCGATGAGGATGACGGAATAGAGCGCGGCGAGACCAAGCAGCAGGCACAGCAGCGTGTTCAGGATCAGCAGCACCCACTTGCACTTGCCGTGCACGTAGTCCTCGATCACCACTTGGAGGCCGAGCTTCAGATGGTAGAAGGTGGCGCCGAGGAAGAGCAGCATCAGCACCGCTGCGACCGGGCCGGAGAGCCAGTCGACGAAGTCGTCGCGGTCCGCCCCGCCCGCCACCAGCGACAAGAGCGAGCCCACGAACCAGAGCGAGAGCGGCACCAGCAGGATCGCGGTCAGCCGCTGCCACCACCAGTGGTTCACGCCCTCCTTGGCGGAGCCCAGATGGCGGACCTTGGCGAGCGGGGTCTGCAGTGCCATGACGCGCCTCAGCCGGCCAGGTTGCAGGCGAGGCCGAGGCCCCAGGCGAGCCCGGTCAGCACGAACGAGGCCACGACGACGGCTGCGCCCGACGCGTAGGTCTGGCGGAGCGTGAGGCAGAGCCCTGCATCCCAGAACAGGTGCCGGATGCCGTTGCAGAGGTGATAGAAGAGGCACCAGGACCAGGCCGCCAGCAGTGCGTAGCCGAGCCACGAGGTGAGGAACCACGCGGTCCAGTCGTAGTAACGCTCGCCTGCGGCGGCGGTCAGCAGCCAGGCGCAGAGCATCGCCGCGCCGGAGGCCAGGAACACGCCGGTCAAGCGGTGCAGGATCGAGAGCACCGAGGTGAGCTGCGGGCGATAGACGGAGAGGTGGGGCGAGATCGGTCGCGCGCGAACGCCGCTGCCGCTTGATTGCTCTGCCACGAATTCACCTCTGAGGTCGGGCCCCTGGGCGGGCCGCGCCACTGCCCGCGATTTAGCCCCGGAGGCGGAAGCGAGTCAACAAGGCCGCGGGACCGGTTGCCGCCTTGCGAGCCGGACCGCGCTCCTTGCACCGGCGGCGCGCCGGGATACTCTGCAGGAGCTATGAAGAAGGCCCACGTCACCGCGTTCTTCGAGCGCCTCGCCGCGCACATCGAGGCGCCGACCACCGAGCTCGAGTATCGGAACCCCTATACGCTGCTCGTCGCCGTGGTGCTGTCGGCGCAGGCGACCGACAAGGGCGTCAACAAGGCGACCAGGGCGCTCTTCGCCGAGGTCGAGACGCCGGCCGCGATGGTTACGCTGGGCGAAGCGCAGCTCAAGGAGCACATCAAGACCATCGGCCTCTACAACATGAAGGCCAAGAACGTGATCGCGCTCAGCAGGGCGCTGGTGGGCGAGCACGGCGGCGAGGTGCCGAACGACCGTGCGGCGTTGGAGGCGCTCCCCGGAGTCGGCCGCAAGACCGCGAACGTGGTGCTCAACACGGTCTTCGGCGAGCCCACCATCGCGGTGGACACCCACATTTTCCGGCTCGCGAACCGCAGCGGGCTTGCGCCCGGAAAGACGCCGCGTCAGGTGGAGGACGGACTCGATCGCGTCGTGCCCGCGCGCTTCAAGCAGCACGCGCATCACTGGCTGATCCTGCACGGCCGCTACGTCTGCAAGGCGCGCACGCCGGATTGCCCGGCCTGCGTGGTGCACGATCTCTGCCGCTACAAGGGCAAGACGACAGCAGAGGCTGCCCCGCCATCACGGAGCAAGAGCAAGAAGGCTAAATCGGCTTGATCCGACGCGGTTGCGACGGGCGGCTCAGTCCCCTTGCGACGCCGCCTGCGCTTCTTCTTCGGGCGGGGCCAGCGCGACTGGCTGCAGATCGGCCTCGCGATCCGCCGGATCGTACTGGGACTTCCCTTCGATGCGCCCGCCGCGCTCGACCTCGAGCTGGCCGTAGCGGACGGTCCCCGAAACGCGGCCCGACGCCCGGATGAAGAGCCGCTTCTTCACCTTGAGCTCGCCCTCGAACAGGCCGGCGATGTCGGCGCTGTCCACCGTCACGATGCCCTTGAAGACGCCGCCCTTCACGATCTCGAGCAGGCGCCCGTCCGGCATCGTGGCTTCGACCGTTCCCTCGACGGTCAGACGCTCGCAATCGAGGACGGTGCCGCCGCTGATGGTCGTCTCGCGCCCGACGGTGAGCCGCTTGGGGTCGCTCTCCACCCGCCCGGGTGCGTCGGCCGGCACGGGGTCGGGCGCGCCGCGCGGCACGTCCGGGTGGAAGACGACGGTCTTGCTCGGCACGCCGCGCCGCGTCGCTTCGACGACGACGCTCGGCGCGCGGCGATCCTCGCCGCCATCCTGGCTCCGACCTTCCTCTTCCTGGTCTCCGCCCTTGCGCCGAAACATCTCTTCCCCCGCCGTTTGATTGCGGAACTGCTGGCGGTCCGTACTGCTCTGCCGGCGCGCCGATTACACCGGCCGCGTCGGCCGCTCTGGCGGTCACGGCGGGCGGTGCTGGCTGGTTCAGGACCTGTCCACGACAGTAGAGCGAGACCCACGCCCAAGCAAACGAATTAGGCTTCCTCTCGCTGGATCGCCGGTGCGCCCCGTGCCACCATGATCGGCCCCTGGCGCCGGTTTCCGCCGGTGCCGGCGCAAGGGACGGCACGACTCTTCCCCACAACGCGGGATAGCGGCATGGCAGCCGATGGCCAGCGGTCGGGCGAGCGCATCGCCAAGCGAATCGCGCGCGCCGGGCTCTGCTCCCGTCGCGACGCCGAGCGGTTGATCGCCGCCGGCCGCGTCGCGCTCGGCGGCAAGGTCGTGCGGGATCCGGCGATCAACGTCGACGAGGCGAGCGTCATCACCGTGGACGGCGCGCCGCTTCCGGTCGCGACGCCGACCCGGCTCTGGCGCTATCACAAGCCGACCGGCCTCATCACCAGTCACCGGGACCCGCAAGGGCGGCCCACCGTGTTCGAGAAGGTGACGGAGCGCCTGGGCTACGTGGTCTCGGTCGGGCGGCTCGATTTCAACTCCGAGGGGTTGCTGCTGCTGACCAATGACGGGGCGCTTGCGCGAGAGCTGGAGCATCCCTCGCGCGGCTGGCGGCGGCGCTACCGGGCCCGTGTGCGGGGTGAGCCCGACGAGGCCGCGCTCGTCACCCTTGAACGAGGCGTTACCGTGGACGGCGTCCGCTACGGGCCGATCCAGGCGCAGCTCGACCGCCAGAACCGGCAGAATGCGTGGCTCACCCTCTCGCTCACCGAGGGCCGCTATCGCGAGATCCGAATCGTGCTCGCGCATCTCGGCCTCTCGGTGAACCGGCTGATCCGCACGGCCTACGGGCCGTTTCAGCTGGGCGGGCTTCCGCGCGGGGAGATCGCCGAGATCCCGCCCCGCGTGCTGCGCGAGCAGCTCGGCGGCAAGCGGCGTTCGTCCGGTGCGGATCGTCGGCGGTAGCCTGCGCGGCCGGCGCTTGCGTGCGCCTGTGGGCATGCGCGTGCGGCCCACCGCCGAGCGGGTGCGCGAGGCGCTGTTCGACATCCTGCAGCATGGCGGGATGTCGGTGCCGCTGGAGGGCGCCAAGGTGGTCGATCTCTTCGCCGGCACCGGCGCGCTTGGCCTGGAAGCGCTCTCCCGCGGTGCTGCCCATCTCACCGCCGTCGAAAGCGAGGTCGACGTGCGGGGCGTGCTCCGCGCCAATGTCGAGGCCCTAGGCTGCACGGACCGGGCCACGGTCATCGCCGGTGACGCGACCCGGCTCTCCCTGGCCCCGGCGGCCTGCGATCTCGCGTTGCTCGATCCGCCGTGGCGCGCGGGCCTGGCAGTGTCGGCGCTGGGAGCGCTGGAAGCGGGCGGCTGGCTCGCCGAGGATGCGACGGTCGTCGTCGAGCATGGCGCAGACGACCCCTTCGAGCCGCCGCCCCGGCTCACGCTGCGGGACAGCCGCCGCTATGGCAGGACCGCGCTGACGTTCCTCTCACCGGAGGACGCGCCGGCTCAGCCTTCCGCCCCGCCGCCGCCGTAGCCGAGCGGGCGGACCGCGTCCGCGATCTCGCCCAGAATCGCTGGGTCGTCGATGGTAGCCGGGGTCTTGTACGCCTCGCCGTCGGCAATCTTCGCAATGGTGCCGCGCAGGATCTTGCCCGAGCGGGTCTTGGGCAGGTGGTCGACCACCACCGCCTGCTTGAAGGCGGCGACCGGGCCGATGCTCTCGCGCACCATGCGGACCAGCTCCACCACGATCTCGTCGGCTGGCCGGTTGACGCCGGCCTTCAGCACGACGAAGCCCAGCGGGAGCTGCCCTTTCAGCGTGTCCGCGACACCGACGACGGCGCATTCCGCCACGTCCTGGTGGGCGGCCAGCACTTCTTCCATTGCGCCGGTGGAGAGCCGGTGGCCCGCGACGTTGATGATGTCGTCGGTCCGGCTCATGATCCAGAGATAGCCGTCCTCGTCGAGCACGCCGGCATCGCCGGTCAGGTAGTAGCCGGGGAAGCGGGTGAAGTAGGCCTCCTGGAAGCGCTTGTCGTTGTTCCAGAGCGTCGGCGTGAAGCCGGGCGGCAGCGGCTGTTTCACCACGATGGAGCCGATGCTGCCGGCCGGCACCTGCGCGCCCCCCTCGTCCACCACCTCGATGCGATAGCCCGGTACCGCCTTGGTGGGCGAGCCGGGCTTGACCGGCAGCGCGCCGAGACCCGTGCAGTTGGCGCCCATGGGCCAGCCGGATTCCGTCTGCCACCAGTGGTCGTAGACCGGGCGCTGCAGGCTCTGCTCGGCCCAGGCGAGGGTGTCGGGGTCGGTCCGTTCGCCGGCGAGGAAGAGCGTGTCGAAGCAGGAGATGTCGTAGTCCGCGAGGAGGGCCGCATCCGGGTCGTCCCGCTTGATTGCACGGAATGCCGTGGGCGCCGTGAACATCGCGCTCACCCCGTGCTGCGAGATCACCCGCCAGTAGGCGCCGGCATCGGGCGTGCCCACCGGCTTGCCCTCGTAGAGGATCGACGGGCAGCCGTAGATGAGGGGCGCGTAGACGATGTAGGAGTGGCCCACCACCCAGCCGATGTCCGATGCCGCCCACCACACCTGCCCCGGCGAGCGGCCGTAGACGCCGTTCATGGTCCAATGGAGCGCCACGAGGTGCCCGCCGTTGTCGCGCACGATGCCCTTGGGATCGCCCGTGGTGCCGGAGGTGTAGAGGATGTAGAGCGGGTCGGTCGCGGCGACGGGGACGCAGCCCACGGGCTCTGCTGCGGCCATGACCTCCGCCCATGTCTCGTCGCGGCCGGCGGTGAGCACCGCCTCCAGCTCGGGCCGCTGCACGACGATGCAGTGCTCGGGCTTGTGGTTCGCACGTTCGATCGCCTCGTCCAGCAGCGGCTTGTAGGCGATGACCCGGTTGACCTCGATGCCGCAGGAGCCCGAGACGATGACCTTGGGCTTGGCATCGTCGATTCTGGTCGCGAGCTCGTTCGCCGCGAAGCCGCCGAACACCACGGAGTGAACGGCGCCGATGCGCGCGCAGCCCAGCATCGCGACGGCGGCCTCCGGGATCATCGGGAGGTAAAGGACGACGCGGTCGCCTCGGCCGACGCCGCGCGCGGCAAGCGCGCCCGCGAAGCGTGCGGCGAGGTCTAGCAGCTCGGCATAGGTGAAGCTCTTCACGGTATCGGTGACGGGGCTGTCGTAGATCAGCGCCGTCTGTTCGCCCCGCCCCGCGTCCACGTGGCGATCCAGCGCGTTGTGGCAGGTGTTGACCTCCGCGCCGGGGAACCAGCGCAAGAAGGGCGCGCGCGAGCCGTCGAAGACGCGGTCCCATCGCTTTTCCCAGTCGATGCCCTCGGCCGCCTCGGCCCAGAAGGCTTCGGGCTCTGCGAGCGAGCGCGCATAGATCTCGTCGTAGCGGCTGGTCATGGGGCTGATCCCGGTCGGTGATGGCGCCGCTGATATTGGCGCGCGCTGGCAGGCCGGGCAAGCGGCTGTGCCGGGTGGCGGCTGTCCCCGAGTTCGGCTCGGTCAAGGCGGCGGATCAACGCGTTCTCCGGCTGTAGGCTTCGCGGCGGTGGGCGGCGCGCAGGACGAGCACCACCAAATCCTGCTCCCGCACCTCGTAGATCAGCCGGTAGTCGCCGACCCGGATGCGCCTCAGCCCCCGCAGCTCCCCCTTGAGCGCGCTGCCCGCAAACGGGTTTTCGGCCAGGCGGTCGATGGCCGCGATGAGGCGCTCCCGGTCGGACCTCTCGATGCGCTGCAACTCCCGTGCCGCACTCTCCTTAATCCGAATCGCGTAGGGCATGGCGAACCCGATCCCAGTCCAACACCCGATCGCTCGGATCACGGAGGCGTTCGACGGCAACCGAGAGGTCGTCGTAATCATCCAAGTAGCGTTCGATAGCCTGTCGGATGACGTCGGCCCGGCTGCGCCGGAGTTTGGCGGCCGCCTCGTCAAGCGCGGCGACGAGCCCGTCCGGCAGGCGTGCTGTGATCTGGCTCATGCTCCACTCCGATGTCTTTTGATTTAGAATACTGTCAAATGATGTCATGCTCAAACGCCTCCGGCGCAGGAGAGGTTCGTCGTTCCGATGCGGCGCCGCCGGAGTGCGAGGCTGCGCCGGGACGCCAAAGTCGCGTTCCGCACCGCAGCGCGAACGCCTTGTCTTGGGCCGGCAATGCTGTACCGTTCGGCCGCTCCCTGTGACGACGCCGGGACAGTCCGGTCATGGCCGACCCCTCCGCCCTCGCAGCCTCCATTGAAGCGCTCGGCCTGAGCCGAGTCGCCTGTATCGGCGACCTGATGCTCGACCGCTTCGTCTACGGGCGGGTCGAGCGCACCTCGCCCGAGGCGCCGGTGCCGATCCTGCGCACCGATCACGACGACCACATGCTGGGCGGCGCCGGCAACGTGGTGCGCAATCTCGTCTCGCTCGGCGCGCAGGCGACGCTGCTCTCTGTGATCGGGGACGACGAGGTCGGGCGCAGGCTCACCGGCATGGTCGGACGCGAGGAGCGGGTGGAGCCCCATCTGCTGGTGGAGCGGGGCCGGCCCTCCACCGAGAAGACCCGCTTCGTCGCCGGCGGCCAGCAGCTCCTGCGCACGGATTCGGAGACGACCGAGGCAATCTCGCAACGCTCCGCCGAGAGCCTCTTGGGTCTTGCCCGGGATGCCTTCGCCGCCTGCGATGTGGTCGTGCTCTCGGATTACGCGAAGGGCGTGCTGACTCCCGAGCTGGTGCGGCAGCTGATCGAGACGGCCCGGAGCGCCGGCCGGCCCGTGGTGGTCGACCCCAAGGGCCGCGACTTCGGACGCTACGCCGGCGCCACGGTGCTGACTCCCAACCGCGCCGAGCTCGGGTTCGCGGCGGGGGAGAGCGTGACGACCGACGAGGCCATCGTCGCCGCCTGCCGCAGCCTCATCGCCCGCCACCGGCTCGGCGCGATCCTGGTCACGCGCAGCCGCGACGGCATGACGATCGTCTCGTCGGACGGCCGCGTCGCCCATCTCGCGGCGGAGGCGCGGGAGGTGTTCGACGTCTCGGGCGCAGGCGACACGGTGGTGGCGACCCTTGCCGCAGCGCTCGGCCGGGGCGAGGACCTCATCGCCGCCGCCCAGCTCGCGAACGCGGCCGCCGGTGTCGCGGTCGGCAAGGCGGGCACCGCAGCGGTGCAGGCGACCGATCTGCTCCGCGCGGTGCGGGCCGGCGATCTCTCCGCATCGGAAGCCAAGATCATGCCGCTCGGTGCTGCGCTGGAGGCGGTCGCCGGATGGCGCGCGCGGGGGCAGCGCATTGGCTTCACCAACGGTTGCTTCGACCTGCTTCATCCGGGCCACATCTCGCTGCTGCGCCAGGCGCGCGAGGCAACGGACCGGCTCGTCGTCGGCCTCAACAGCGATGCGTCGGTGCGCGGGCTCAAGGGCGAGGGGCGGCCGGTGCAGGGCGAGGCGGCGCGGGCGCAGGTGCTCGCCTCGCTGGAGACGGTCGATCTGGTGGTCGTCTTCGCCGAGGACACGCCGGTGCGCCTGATCGAGGCGCTGCGCCCCGATTGCCTGGTGAAGGGCTCCGACTACACGATCGACGGGGTGGTGGGCGCCGACATCGTGCAGGGCTACGGCGGCACCGTGCTGATCGCGGAGAACGAGCCCGGCTACAGCACGACCGGCACCATCAGACGCCTGCGCGGATAGATCGTTTCCGTCCTGGACGAAAACGATCTGGCAATTCATCGCTCACGGTAGCCGGCCGTCCTGCTATTCCGCGCGCCTGCCGGCGTGACCGGCACCATCAGGCGCCTGCGCGGCTGAGCGGTCCCCGGCTAGCGGTCAGACGCTGTCGGCGGGCCGAACGAAGCGGTCGATGATCTTCTTGGTGCCGGCCTTCTCAAAGGCGATCTCCAGCTTGTCGCCGTCGACCGAGCGAATGCGCCCGTAGCCGAACTTCTGGTGGAAGACGCGCTCACCGGCTGCGTAGCCGCCGGACGGCGCCTTGCCGGCGACAGCCATGGACGCCGCGTCGATGACCGGCGGCGTGCGCCGGCTGCGGTAGGGCGCGTGCTCGGACATGAGGCGCCGTGCGCTTCCCATCCCGCCGTGGCCCCGGTAAAGCCCGCCCGGCGCGGGCTGCATGCCCGTCTCTTCGGCGAGCGTCACGTGGTCCTGCGCCAGCTCGGCGACGAAGCGCGAAGGGATCGCGCTCACCCACTGGCCGTGCCGGTGCCGGTTGGCCGCGAAGAGGACGTGCGCGCGGCGCCGCGCGCGGGTGAGCCCGACATAAGCCAGGCGGCGTTCCTCCTCGAGGCCGGCTGCGCCGGATTCGTCGAGAGCGAGCTGGTGCGGAAACAGCCCTTCCTCCCATCCGGGCAGGAACACGGTGTCGAACTCCAGGCCCTTGGCGCCGTGGAGCGTCATGATGTTGACCATCTCTTCCGCGCCGTCGCCTTCGCGGTCCATGACCAGGCTCACATGGTCGAGGAAGGCAGCGAGGTCCTCGAACTCCGAGAGCGCGTCGACCAGCTCCTTCAGGTTCTCGAGCCGGCCGGGGGCGGCGGGCGAGCGGTTCTTCTGCCACATCCCGGTGTAGCCGGACTCGTCGAGCATCCTGCCCACGACATCGGCGTGGGGCGTCCCGGCGAGGGCGGCGCGCCAACCACGGAACTGCTCGACCAGCCGGCTCAATGCGGCTCGGGCCTGCGGCCTCAACTCATCGGTCTCGATCAGGCGCTCCGCCGCGCGGTGGAGGGACATGCCGTCGGCGCGCGCAAGCTGGTGCACGGGGCGCAGCGAGGCCTCTCCCAGGCTGCGCTTCGGCAGGTTGACGATGCGCTCGAAGGCGAGATCGTCGTCCGGGCGCACCATGACGCGGATGTAGGCCACGGCGTCCCGGATCTCCTGGCGCTCGTAGAAGCGCAAGCCGCCGATCACGCGGTAGGGCAGGCTGATGGTGAGGAAGCGTTCCTCGAACGCCCGGGTCTGGAAGCCGGCGCGGACGAGGATGGCGATGCTGTCGAGGCTCTCGCCGTCGCGCTGCAGCGCCTCGATGGCATCGCCCACGGCGCGGGCTTCCTCGTCGCCGTCCCAGGACTCGCTGATACGGACCTTCTCGCCGTCCTCGCCCTCGGTCCAGAGCGTCTTGCCGAGGCGGCCGGCATTGTGGGCGATCAGGCCCGAGGCGGCGGCCAGGATGTGCCCGGTGGAGCGGTAGTTGCGCTCCAGCCTGACCACCTGGGCGCCGGGGAAATCCTGCTCGAAGCGGAGGATGTTGCCGACCTCGGCGCCGCGCCAGCCGTAGATCGACTGGTCGTCGTCACCGACGCAGCAGATGCTGTGATGGGTCTGCGCGAGCAGCCTGAGCCAGAGGTACTGGGCGACGTTGGTGTCCTGATACTCGTCCACCAGCAGGTAGCGGAAGCGCTGCTGGTAGTCGGCGAGCACGTCGCCATGCCGGGAGAAGAGGGTCAGGTTGTGCAGCAGGAGGTCGCCGAAATCGGCGGCGTTCACGGTGCGCAGCCGCTCCTGATAGGCCGCGTAGAGGGTGGGCGCGCGCCCGTTGGCGTAGTCGGCGCCGTCCGCGCCCGCCACCCTGTCGACGGTGAGCCCCCGGTCCTTCCAACGCTGGATGATGACCGAGAGGGTGCGGGCCGGCCATCGCTTCTCGTCGATGTCGGCCGCCTGGATGATCTGCTTCAGCAGGCGGACCTGGTCGTCGCTGTCGAGGATGGTGAAGTCCGGCTTCAGCCCGGCGAGCTCGGCGTGGCGGCGCAGGATGCGGGCCGCGATGGCGTGGAAGGTGCCGAGCCAGAGGCCGGCGGCGGAGCGGCCGATCAGGCGCTCCACGCGGCCGATCATCTCGCGCGCGGCCTTGTTGGTGAAGGTGACCGCGAGCACCTGACCGGGGCGGGCGCGACCGGTGGCGAGAATGTGGGCAAGCCGCGTAGTCAGCACGCGGGTCTTGCCGGTGCCGGCGCCGGCCAGCACGAGCAGTGGGCCGTCGAGCGCTTCCGCCGCCTGACGCTGCTCCGGATTCAGGCCGTCGAGATAGGCCGACGCGGGCATCGGCGCCGGCGGGCGGGCGTCGGGCTCGGCGGGCAAGCCGGGCGCGGGATCGAAAAGCTCGTTCATGGGCCACGGTGCGGGAGGATTCGCCCATTATAGCACGGGCGCGGACGGCAGCGCCTGACGGGGTGCTCAGGCGTCGGCGTCTTTCGTGCGGTCGTAGCGCATGCCGAGGCTGTAGCGCTCGACCGTGATGCCGTCGAGGAAGTGGAAGGGCCGGTGCCTGGAGTCGTCGAAGCCCGGCGCCCGCATCAGCATCCCGTCGCCGGGCCCGGCTTCGAGCACGCGGGCATCCGCGCCGCTGCGGTCGTCGCAGAGGCCGAAGCGGCCGTCCCCGCTGAGCTGGACGATCACCACCAGGCCAACGTAGCGCACGTGGTCGCGGTGCGGCGTGATGCCGCGCGCGCCGGGCGGGTAGCGCTGCAGGACCAGGTCGTTGAGCGGCAGCGCCTCCAGCGGCGGCGTGTCCATGGCGGCGAGGGCGTTCGTAACCAGCCGCTCCACCGCTTGCGTGAGCCACCAGAGCGGGTGGGGCTCCGGGACCGAGAGGCAGATATCGAAATCCTGGTGGACGGCGCGCTCTCCCTCCCCGATGACGGGCTTCGCGCTGCGGAAGGAGAGGTCGGCGCTCGCCTCGATTAAGGGCCGGCAGTCAGCGGGCGCCAGCAGCGGCAGGACCGCGGCGTCCTCGTTCGCCACGCGATCGAGGGCGGCAGCCATCGCGTCGGTACCCGCGCGGAGCGCCGGCAGCCTGTCACGATCCGTGCTCACCACGGCTTTCACCCTGCCAGCGGGGCGGTCAATCGCCGAAGGGCGGCGAGCATGGCGCAGGGTTCATCACCATCACGTCCTGCTCCTGGATCGCGTCGAGAGCCCAGATCGACTGGATAAAGGCCTGCCAGTCAGAGTCAGCCGTCATCGCGGCCCGGCGCTTCTCACGATCCGCCAGGCTCTCGTAGGCCCAGATCAGGACGATCCGGTTCAGCCGGCCGATCTCCGAAACATAGAGGCCGACGAAGCGGCCGAGGTGGCGCTTCTGGATGGGGAGGCCTTCCGTCTGGTACTTCTTCAGCCAGCCGTCCACCGTGCCGGGGCGAAAGGTGTAGGTCCGGTGCTCGACGATCATTGCGGGACTCCTTCCGATAATACGTGCGCTTCATCGCTGCCGGCGAGAAACCCGGCGGCCTTCTCGCCGATCATGATGGCGGGCGCGTTGGTGTTGCCGCTCGTGATGACGGGCATGACAGAGGCATCGGCGACCCTGAGCCCGGCGATTCCGTGGACCGCGAGCCTCGCGTCCACCACCGCCATCGGGTCGCTGCCCATGCGGCAGGTGCCGACGGGGTGGAACGTCGTCATCGCGTTGGCGCGGAGCCAGGCCGTAAGCTCGGCGTCGCTTTGCACCGCATCGCCCGGCGCAAGCTCGCGCCCGCGATAGGCGGCGAAGGCCGGCTGCGCGATGACCTCGCGCACCATGCGAATGCCGGCGACGGTCGTGCGGCAGTCGGCCTCGTCCTCCAGGTAATTGGGCTGGATCAGCGCCGGCGCAGCGGGATCGGCGGAGCGGAGCCCGATCCACCCCCGGCTCTCGGGCACGATGGGGCCGACGCGCAGGGTGAAGCCGTGGGCCTCCTCCAGCGGGGTCTTCCTGAGCGGATTGGGGATGTGGAGGTTCGCCGTGCTCTCCAGCGCCGGCATGAAGTGCACCTGGATGTCCGGCGCCAGCAGGTCCGGCCGGGTCTTGAGGAAGGCTCCGGCCTCGTAGGGGAAGGTGGTGGCGAAGCCGCGGCCGAACAGCATCCCCGCCGCCACCGAGCGGATCATCCTGTCGACCCGAAGTTCGCGGTAGAGGGTGATCGGCTTGGTGCAGGCGTAGGCGATGACGCAGTCCACGTGGTCCTGGAGGTTGCGGCCGACGCCGGGGAGCTCGTGGACCACCGGGATGCCGTGCCGCTTCAGCGCGTCACCCGGCCCGATTCCGGAGAGCATGAGGAGCTGCGGCGTGTTGACCGTGCCGCCGCAGAGGACGACCTCGCGCTCCGCATGGATGGTGCGCGCGCCGTCCCCCTTTGCCACCTCGACGCCGGTCGCGCGGCCGCGCTCGACCACGACCCGGCGCACCAGGCAGTCGGCGAGGATCGTCAGGTTGCGCCGGTGTCGGACCGGACGCAGGAAGGCGACGGACGTGGAGCAGCGCTTGCCCCGCCTGATGGTGAAGTCGTAGCGCCCGAAGCCCTCCTGCTCCAGCCCGTTGAAGTCGTCGTTGACGGGCCAGCCGGCCTGGGCTCCCGCCTCGAGGAAGGCGTCGAAGAGCGGATTGGTCCCGCGCGCGCGGCAGACCGTGAGCCCGCCGCCGGTCCCGTGATAGGCATCGTCGCGCTCGACATGCCCTTCCGAGCGGCGGAAGGCCGGCAGCACGTCGTCGTAGGACCAGCCGGCCAGACCCATTTGCGCCCAGCGGTCGTAGTCGTGGCGGTTGCCGCGCACATAGACCATGCCGTTGATGGTGGACGAGCCGCCGAGCACCTTGCCGCGCGGCCAGTAGAGCGAGCGGCCGCCCAGGCTCGGCACCGCCTCGGTGTGGTAGCGCCAGTTGTAGATGCCGGAATGGAAGAGCCTGCCCATCAGCATGGGGAGCTGAAAGAGCGGATTGCGGTCCTTGCCGCCGGCCTCAATGAGGAGGACGGAAGTTTCGGAATCGGCTGACAGCCGGTTGGCGAGCACGCATCCCGCCGAGCCCGCGCCAACGATGATGTAGTCGTATGAGCTCGCGCGTGCCATCGCCTACCAGTCCACCGCCGGCGCGCCCATCGTCCGCAAGTGCCGGTTGCAGAGCGTGAACGGATTCTCCAGCGCGAGGAACGCGTCGGCCTCGGCCGGGTGCGGACGCAGGATGACGCGCTCGTCGCTTACGTCAGGCCCGTTCAGGCCCGCAGCCTGGATCGTCTCCGCCGCCGCATCGCCGAAGCCGATAAAGACGACGGGCGTTCCCCGCCCGGCCAGATGCTCGATCACCCGAATCATCAGCGGGCGCCAGAGCGGCAGGTGGCCGCGCCGCTGGTGGGGGTCGACCTCGCGTTGGAAGCGCGAGAGCGTGAGCGAGGTGTTGAGGAGAAGCACGCCGGAGGCGACCCAGCGCTCGGCCAGCGCTTCGGGCGCCTCCAGGTCGACCGCGCCGCTTTCGATGGCGGCGAGCGTCGCCGGCCAGTCGGCGAAGCTCCGGGCATGGCGGGCTTCGCCGGTGCGTGCGGCAATGATCGTCTGGATGAGGGCGCGGACGCTGGGTGAGAACATCTTGTCGAGCTCCCGCCAGTGCGCGACGTTGCCGGCCTCGAAGGCCCGGCCGGTGGCGAAGGCCGGGCAGGGATAGGGGTCCTGGCCCAGGATCACGCAGCGCACGTCCTCCGGCGCGATCCCGTCGAAGGCGCGGAGCATGTGCGCGCCCGCCGGAGCGCCGGGAAAGACGGCGCCTCGCCGGGCCGGGAAGATCGGCTCCCAGGGCTCGATCTCGAGCGCAGGCTCCACGTCCCCGTAGGCCAACGCAACGCTTCGGACGACGTCGCGCCAGGCAGGCTCGACATCCTCCTGCCAGCCTTGCAGAGTCTCCCTCAGCGCCGACCTCAATCGGTTCGCCATGGCGCCAGCTTGCCCCTCGGCTCACGAGAAAACCAGACGTGCGCGTCACGTTTTGCCGAGCCTATATGTCCCGGAGCCAAATGTGGACCGATCCGGCGAGGGAGGGGTCAGGCGGCGAAGCGGACCAGCGCCTCCTGCAGGTGCTCCGCCATGGCCTGCGCGGCCAGCGTGGGCAGGCGGTCCGACGGCGCAATCAGGCTCAGCCGCAGGCGGGACAACCGCTCGTCCGCGAGCGGCACCGCGACCAGCCGTCCGCTGGCCAGTTCTTCCGTGAACCCCATGCGCGTGTAGAACGCGACGCCCGCGCCCTGCAGCAGGAGGTGCTTCAGCGCAGCGAGCGTATTGGAAATCACGGCCGGCTCGTGCGCGCGCTTGAACGCGTCCATCTCGGGGCCGAAGAAGGCCTGCATCGAGCTCGAGCTGTCCTGATAGAGCAGCCGGCTGGAGCCGCAGTCCTCCAGTGAGAGCGCGGTCCGCGTCGCAAGCGCGTGGTCCGGGCGCATGATGGCGTGCATCGGGCAGGGAATGTCGTGTACCACCGTGATGCCGCCCCGCCGCGTCGGCGAGAAGGTGAGCCCGAGATCGGCGTTGCCCTGGCCGATGGAGTGCATGATCTCCATGGGATCGCAGGCCACGACCCGGATCTGCACCGCCGGATGGTCGGCGACGAAGCGCCCGGCCGCGTCGGGCAGAAAGTGAACGGTCAGGCTGTCCAGGGTGGCGATGGTCACGACGCCGCTGAGCACGCCGCGCAGCTGGTCGATCTCGCCCCGCAACCGGGTGAAGTCGTGCAGCGTCGCCTGCGCGTGGCGCAGCACGAGCCGCCCGGCATCGGTGAGCCGCATGCCATCGGGCCGCCGTTCGAACAGCGGCGTGCCGAAGTAGTCCTCGATCTTCAGGATCTGCCGGTTCACGGCCGAGGGCGAAATGTGGAGGCGCTCCGACGCGCGGCGGATCGATCCGTCCTCCGCCACCGCCTCGAAGTAGCGCAGCACCGCCGCGTGCATCCGCTCTCAGCCTCCGTCCGGCCTCCACGCCGCGACGGCGGGATGATCCCGCTCGGTGCGGAACGCCGGGCCGAGGCCGCCGGGCTGGCCCCAGTCGGTGACCGATGCCCCGAAGAACTCGGCGTTGATGGCAACGAAGCCTGCGGACTTCCGGGGCACGTCGTCCTCGTACCAGATGGCCTCGACCGGGCAGACCGAGACGCAGAGCGCGCAGTTCACGCACTCGTCGGGCTGGATGTAGTACATCCGCCCACCCTCGTAGATGCAGTCGACGGGGCAGACGTCGGTGCAGACGCCGTCCTTCACGTCGATGCAGGTCTCGGCGATGACGTAGGTCACCGGCCGGACCATGCGGGCGCGCGCTTCTCCCGGAACGCCGCGACGCCTTCCTCCGCATCCCGGCTCTGCAGCGCGTCCACGAGGCTCGGCAAGCGGGTATTGCGGGCTTCCGCGACCGTGAGGTGCGCGGTGTCGTGGACTGAGCGCTTGATCGCCTTGAGGCTGAGCGGGGCGCAGGCGACGATATCCCGGACCCAGGCATCGACCGCATCGTCCAGCGTCCCGTCCGGCACGACCTCGTTGACGAGGCCGAGGCCGAGGGCCTCCGCCGCGCCGATGCGCCGGCCGGTGAGCAGCATGCCCATGGCGAGCGCGCGCGGAATCCGGCGGGGCAGCGTCACCATGCCGTCGAGCGGCAGGCGGCCGACGCGGGGCTCCGGCAGGCCGAACGACGCGCCCTCGGCAGCGATCGCGAGATCGCAGCCCAGCACCATCTCGAAGCCGCCGCCGAGCGCGAGCCCGTTTACCCTGGCGACGACGGGCACGGCGAGGCGGCCGCCCAGCGCGACGCCGCCGAAGCCGTTATCGCCGGTGCCGGCCCAGTAGGCGAGACCGCCGGGGCCCTCCTCCTTCATGTCCGCGCCGGCGCAGAACGCGCGACCCGCGCCGGTGAGCACGACGCAGCGCACGCTCGCGTCGCCGTCGATTTCCGCCCAGATCCTGCCGAGTGCCGCGTCGGTCGCGGAATCGACGGCGTTCAGCCGCTCCGGGCGGTTCAGCGTGACTCGGGCGATGCCGCCCGTGACGCTGAGGTCCACGCTCACGCCGCGCACCCGTCTTCTGCCGCCACCTCCGCCAGCACTTCGTCGGTGTGCTCGCCGAGCGTGGGCGGCGCGCGGCGCACCGCGAATGGCGCGGCGGACATGTCGATGGGCGAGGCTACGAGACGCACCGGCCCGCCGGCGGTCGGCGCCAGCTCGACGATCAGGCGGTTGCAGGCGGTCTGCGGATCCTCGAGGGCGGCCTGAAGCGACTTCACGGGCGCGCACAGGATGTCGACCTCGCCGAGGCGCTCCAGCCAGTGGTCCGTCGTGTTGCGGGCGAAGCTCTCGCGGAAGATCGCCTGAAGCTCGGGCCGGTGGGCCTGCTGCTGCTCCAGCGTGGCGTACCTGGCATCGGCGGAGAGATCGTCAATACCGAGCGCCCGGCAGATGTCGCGGAGCGGGTTCTCCTTGAACGCGCCGACCATGACGATGGCGCCATCGCTGGTCTCGAACACGCCGGAGAGCGGCATGGCGGCCCAGTTGAGCTCGCGGCCCCGCATCATCCACATGGCCGCCTCCTGCATCTGCATCGCCAGCATGGAGCTGTAGAGCGAGACCGCCACCTGCTGCCCTTCGCCGGTCCGCTCGCGCTGGAGCAGCGCGAGCAGGATCCCCTGCACAAGGTGCATGCCAGCGGCGTAGTCGGCGAGCGTGGTGGGATAGATGGAGAGCGGCAGCGCCGGGTCAGCGCGGCGGTGCATCGCGCCGCTCATGGCCTGGGCGAGCACATCCTGTCCGCCCTTGTGGACGTAGGGGCCGTCGAGGCCGAAGCCGGTGCCGACGGCGCAGATGATGCGCCGGTTCATGCGGCGCAGGTCGTCGTAGCCGAGGCCCATGCGCTCCATGACGCCGGGGCGGAAGTTGTTCACGACCACGTCAGCCGTCTCCACCAGCCGCAGCACGGCCGCCTTGTCGGCGTCGGTCTTGAGGTCGAGAGTGACGCTGCGCTTGTTGCGGTTGAGGCTCGCGAACACCGGGTTGTTGCCGCCGTCCGGGTCCTCGCCGACGCTCCAGCGCGAGATGTCGCCCAGCCCGGCGCGCTCGATCTTGATCACGTCGGCGCCATAGTCGCCCAGCATCTGGGTGCAGCACGGGCCCATCATCACCTGCGTGAAGTCGAGGACGCGCACGCCCTCCAGCGGCAGCGGGCCGCCGCCGGCTGCGCCTGCATTCGCTGCCATCAGGCGGCCTCCGTCACGTGCGCGTTGCCGGCCGGCCGCTCGCCGGGATCGGCCCCTTGCGCCCGCATCTGCCGCTGGATGCCGCGCACGTCCACGTCGCGCACCAGGATGCCGCCGCCGACGGCCTGGGCAACGGCGATGCCGGCGGCCTCGCCCATGGCCATGCAGGGCGGGATCTCGCGGCTGATCTTCTGGGCCTGCGGGGTCGCCGAGTAGTGCCGGCCGGCGACAAGCAGCTGGTCGACGCCCACCGGCAGGAGCGCGCGGTAGGGGGTGTAGTAGTCACGGCCGCGGCAGACGCTGTCGTGGAAGTGCACGCGGTCCTTCACGTCCCGCTTGGTGACCACGTATTCGCCCTTGAGCAGCCGGGTCTGGCGCACGCCGGTCTGCGGCGCGAAGTCGACGAAGTACGCCTGCTCGAAGCCGGGCAGATTCTCGCGGGCGAACTCGAGTAACCCCTGCATGCGCCGCCGGCCTTCGAACTCCGCCGCCGTCAGATCGGCGACCTTCATGCCGTCGAACCCGGTCATGTGCGGACAGTTGCACCAGACGATGCCGGGCAGCGGCGTCTTGAGCCACCAGTGCTGCCAGCTGCCGCCGATCAGGCGCTTGGCCTGGCGGTCGAGCGCCGCGAAGCGCTCGGGCTCCTCGTGCTCGAAACGCTCCGCCGCCTCGGTATCCACGCCGCCGAGGCGCGAGACCGTGGTGACCATGTAGGCGCCGTCCTCGTAGGCTGCGCCGGCGCTCGCCGCCACGTCGAGATCGCCGGTGGCATCGATGACCGCACGCGCCCGGATGGCCTGCGCGCCTTCCTTGGTCTCGACGATGACGCCGGCGGCGCGGCCGTCCTCGACGATGGCGGACTGGAACCAGCTGTGCAGGCGCAGGCGGACGCCGGCCTCCCGCACCATGTCGAGCGAGGCCTGCTTGAAGCCGTCCGGGTCGAATGCGGCGGCGAAGATGATGGGATGCGGCTTCGACTGGGTGTGGAAGTCGAAGAGGCCCCAGCGGCGCCACTTGCGCCACATCTCCTGCGTCGCGCGGACGGCCGGGTCGCGATCGGCCTCCGGCGGGTAGACGCAGAGGCCCTTCCCGTGCATGCGCTCGATGACCTCCATCGCGAGGCCCTGCACGGAGATCTCGGTGTCGTTGTGCATGTCGTCGAGCACCAGCACCATACCACCGGAAGCGAGGCCGCCGAGGTAAGGGTAGCGCTCCACGAGCACGGCGTCCGCGCCGTTCCGCGCCGCGGAGACAGCCGCCGCGATGCCGGCGGGGCCGCCGCCCACGACGACCACGTCGGCGGTGGCGGCGACCGGCACGCGGGTCTCCGGCCGGGTCAGGATTTCGGGCGATGACATGCAGTTGCCTCCGGGTGTGGGCGCGGCGGGATCAGTAGACCGCGCCCGGCTTCCATTTCAGGACCTGCCGTTCGATGAGGGACGTCGTCACGAAGAAGGCCACCGCCAGCCCTGCGCCCAGGATGACCGTGGCGTAGAGCAGCGGAGCGCGGAAGTTGTAGGTGGCCTCGATGATGAGGGAGCCGAGGCCGTAGTTGGAGCCGATCCACTCGCCCACGATGGCGCCGATGACGCAGGTGGTCGACGCGATCTTCAACGCCGCGAAGAGGAAGGGCAGCGAGCTCTGCAGCCTGATCTTGAACAGGACCTCGCGGTCGTTGGCCGACAGCACGCGCATCAGCTCCAGCATCTGCGGGCTCACCGCCTTCAACCCCCGCACCATGTTGACGAGGGTCGGGAAGAAGCAGATCAGGGCCGCGATGACGATCTTGGGCTCGTAGCCGTTGCCCAGCATCAGCACCAGGATCGGCGCGATGGCGATGATCGGGATCGTGTTGATGAAGACCGCGATGGGATAGAACGCGCGCTCCGCCAACCCGCTGTGCACGAACCAGACCGCGAGGAGCACCGCGATGGTGTTGCCCAGCACGAAGCCGCATACCGCCTCCAGCAGGGTCGGCAGGAAGTTGATCCAGAGGATGTTGCCCTGGTTCGCGAACACCTGCAGCACCTGCCACGGGCTCGGCGCGATGTAGGTCGGGATCTCGAACCCGGTGACGATGAGGTGCCAGACGAGCACCATGCCGACGGCGGTGATGACGGCGGGTGCGCGGCGGAAACGGCGGCGCATCCTCGTTCGGTCCGGACGCTTGGCCCCGGCCGCAGCGGCGTGCGGCTTGGCGGCCTTGGCGCCGACCTCCGTCGAGGTCACCGCGGCACATCCAGGAGGCCGCGCAGGTGCGCCGTGACCTGCACGAACTCGAGCGTGTCGCGCATGGCGAGCGCCCGACGGGCCCCGAAAGAGATGTCGACGTATTCGCGGACGCGGCCCGGCTGGGCCGAGAGCACCAGGCACTTCTGGCCGAGAAATGCGGCTTCCGGCACCGAATGGGTCACGAACATGATCGTGGTGCCGGTCTTCTTCCAGATACGCAGCAGCTCCCCGTTGAGCTTGTCCCGGTTTATCTCGTCGAGCGCGCCGAAGGGCTCGTCCATCAGCAGCACGCGGGGGCGGCAGACGAGCGCCCGGGCGATGGAGACGCGCTGGCGCATCCCGCCGGAAAGCTCGTGGGGCAGCGCATCCTCACGCCCTTCGAGGCCCACCAGCGCCAGCAGCTCCTCCGGCTCCGCGTGCTGCTCCACGGCGCCACCGCGCCGGCCGACCTCCAGCGGGAGCCGCACGTTGTCGATCGCGCTTCGCCAGGGCAGCAGCGTCGCATCCTGAAAGACGAAGGCGAAATCGCGCGCGCGGCGCGCCTCCTCCGGCGTGCGGCCGAAGACGCGGATGTCGCCGCCCGAGAGCGGCACCAGATCGGCGATGGCGCGCAGCAGCGTGGACTTGCCACAGCCGGAGGGGCCCAGCATGGTGACGAAGCCGCCCTCGGGCACGCCGAAGCTCACCCTCTCCAGGGCGGTGACGCTGCCGGTCTCCGTCTCGAAACGGACGACCAGGTCGTTCACCGAGATCGCCGTGGCGGCGGCGCTTGCAGTCTCCGCCCCCGCCACGGCAGCGGCTTGCGTCATCCGACCTCTTTCCTCACGGCCTCCGTGGCGGAAAGGATATCCAGAGTCATCACGTCGTCTACGCCGGGCGTCAGACCCTGGAACTGCTCGAGCTCGGCGTAGGAGTCGATCTGGGCCTGCCAGTTGGCCGGGTTCATGGCCGCCCAGCCTTCAGCTGCCGTGACGTCGTTGAACGCGAAGCCGAGCACCAGGCCGGCCGCCTCCAGCTCGCTCGCGCGGTCCAGGTTCTGGTACTCGGCGACGAGGTGGTCGACGCCGGCCTCGGGGTTCTTGCGCGCCTCGCCCCAGCCTCGGGCGGAGCCGGTGAGGAAGCGGGTCAGCACGTCCGCGTGCTCCGCCAGCATCTCGTCGGTGGCGTAGTAGACGTTGGCGTAGAGCTGGATGCCGGCGTCCCACAGCATCATGTCGACGCGGTCCTCGCCGAGCACCTTCAGTGCGTTGGTGTTGGTCATCCAGCCAGTCACTGCGGCGGCCTGGCCGGTCATCAGCTGGTTCATGTCGCTGCCCATCTTGACGATCTCGACCTGATCCTCGGCGATGCCGTTCTTGGCCAGCAGCGCGCGGAGCAGGATTACCGCCGTCGGCTGCGTCGCGATGGTCTTGCCGATCATGTCCTCGGGCGTGTTGATGGGATTGCTGCCGAGCGAGAAGTAGGTGAAGGGATGCTTCTGGTAGCCGGCCGCGAACGCCTTGACCGGGATGCCGGCGGAACGCGCCAGCATCAGCGACGGGCTGGAGGAGAGATGGCCGACCTGCGCGTGGCCGGCGGCGACCGAGGCGACGCCGTCGACGCCCGGCCCGCCGGGCGTGACCTCGAGCTCGATGCCGAGCTCCTCGTAGATGCCTGTGCGCTTGGCCACGACCTCGCCCATGATGCCGTTGCTGGCGAGCCAGCCGAGCTGCATGTTGACCTTCGCCGCATCGGCGCCGAGGGTCTCGACGCTGACGAGGGACGACACGGCTGCAACGCCGCCCAGGGCTGCACCGCCCTTGAGAATCTGGCGGCGGCTCAATTGGGCATGTAGGTGCCGGTGCTGAGTCATGGTCTTTCCTCCCAGGTGGTTGTCAGGCTGGCGGCGGACGGCCCTGACCCGCGAGCGTGCCGGGGCAGCGGGAGGCGTGGCGGTACGATTCGAACCATCATCCCACTCGGCTCATCCCCAAATCCTCCCGTCGTCGCGTGCTACGGTAGCCAGCCCGCCTGTTCGAGGGAATTGCTAAATTCTGCCCCATGTGTTGCTCGATTTGCAACGCACCGCGCGCGATGAGTCCCGAGATAATCGTAGAGAACAGAACGCGGCGCGACTTGCCTCCGGCACCAGCCGGGCGGCGGGCGGGTCTTTTGTCCGGCGCGGCGAGCGGACGCCGGGCGGCGCCGAAACACCGTTGTTTCATTGACACCGCCGGCTCCCACGGTTTCAAATGCTCGCGACCCCGTGCCCGAATTACTGGACACGCGTGTCAGGAGTTAGGGGCCGCTGTCGGGTATCGACGAGGTCGTTTCGCGCCGGACGGCGGCGGCGACGACGCTCACCGGCCCGGCCAAACGGCCGCCCCGTATTGCAGAAGGGCGCAACGCGCAGCCATTCGACCAACGTCGCGGCAAGGAGGCTCCGATGAAAGACACCGACAAGCGGAAGAAATCCGATCGTACCGGGTTCAAGATCAATCGGCGGACCCTGTTGAAGGGAGGTGCGGCGGCCGCAGGCGTGGCGGCGGCCGGCTCGCTTACAATCTTTTCACGCAAGGCGCGCGCCGCGGACACGCTGCGGGTGCTGTGCTGGCCGGGCTATGAAGAGAAGGACGTCATCCAGGAGTTCGAGGACACGCACGGCGTCAACGTCGAGTTCAAGATCTACATCGGCGGCGAGCAGATGCTCCAGTTCTTCAACCAGACGCCTCGCGGGACCTACGACAACGTGCTGGCGGACGCCGAGTACATCCGCAAGCTTGCGGCCATCGATGCGGTCGAGCCCTACAACCCCGGAGAGGTGCCCGAGCTCGCCAACTACCACCCGAAATTCAACGACATGCACCAGGTGCAGGCGGGCGACGGGATGGTCTGGGGCACGCCGACGCGCTTCAGCTTCTATGCCATCTCGTACAACTCGGATCACATGAGCTTCGAGGAGAGCGGCGACTGGAACTCGCTGTTCCTGCCCAAGTTCCAGGGCAAGATCGGCATCTTCGACTGGTACCTGCCGAACATGGGCAACGCGAGCCTCGCGGTGCATCCCAACAAGGAGAACCCCTACGACCTGACCGACGAGCAGCTCGACGCGGTGCGCGACTGGCTGCTGAGGCTCCGGCCCCAGGTCAACATGTTCGGCTCTGGCGCACAGGCCATCGTGCAGGCGATGATCAACGGCGATGTCGTCGCAGGGATGATCGGCGACCTCGATATCGACCTGAAGCTCGCTGGCTACACGAACATGGAATCGACCATTCCCGTGCAGGGCGGCATCCGCTGGCAGGAAGTGGCCACCATGTGCAAGCAGAGCGAGAACAAGGAGCTCGCGCTGGAGTGGATCAAGTACATGAGCCAGGCCCACGTGCAGGCCAAGCTCGCCTACACCAAGGCGTTCAAGGCGCGCGGCCCCAACCTCAAGATTGCCGACTACTGGACAGAGGAGCAGAATAATCTGCTCGGCTACTACGCCGATCCCAACAACCCGAGCCAGATGTGGGTGGAGACGCTGATCGACCGCAGCGTCGGCCGCGATCTTCCCGTGCAGCAGGACGAGAAGGCTTGGATCGACATCTTCAACGAGTTCAAGACGGGCTAGATCGCCGCAGCCCGTCATGCAGCGAGCGGGCGGCGCGTCGTCGCGGCTGCGCGCCGGCCCCGCTCCGCACCCGATCCGCACGAGCCTGACGAACGATGGCGCATGACGGCGAAAGCGCGGTAGCAGGCGGCGCGGTCGCCGACCTCGAGGTGCGCGGCGTCGCCAAGCGTTTCGGCTCGGTGGTCGCCATCGAGCGTGTCGACATCGACGTCCAGCGCGGCGAATTCGTCGCGATCATGGGGCCGAGCGGCTGCGGCAAGACGACGCTGCTCCGCATCATCGCAGGCCTCGAGAGGGCGGACGCGGGCACGCTGCTGCTGCGCGGCGACGACATCGGCGACGTGCCGGTTCACAAGCGCAGCACCCGGCTGATCTGGCAGGACTACTCGCTCTTCCCCTTCCTCAACGTCCGCAAGAACATCGAGTTCGGGCTGACGCTCAAGCGTCACGACAAGAAGGAAGTGCGGCGGAAGGTCGAGGCCGTGGCGGAGCAGGTCCACCTGACCCCTCTGCTCGCGCGCCGCATCGGCCAGTTGAGCGGCGGCGAGAAGCAGCGGGTCGCCATCGCCCGGGCGCTCGTCACCGAGCCGGAGATCCTGCTCCTCGACGAGCCGCTCAGCTCGCTCGACGCGCACCTGCGGATCAAGGTGCAGAGCGAGCTCACGGTGCTGCAGCGGGAGCTCGGAATCTCCTTCATCTACGTCACCCACAACCAGAGCGAGGCCTTCGCCATGGCGGACCGGGTGGTGGTGATGAACAAGGGCGTCGTCGAGCAGATCGGCCGGCCGGCCGAGATCTACAATCGGCCGGCGAGCCACTTCGTCGCCGAGTTCGTGGGCGCGAACAACATCTTCGAGGGCCGGGTCTCGGACACGGCGGGCGGCACGGTGGTCGTGGACTGCAGCCACGGCGCGGTCCGCATCGCCGGGCACGGGAGCGACCTCGAGCGGGGCGCCGCCGTCGAGCTCGTGGTGCAGGCGGACAAGCTGCGCCGCCGCCAGGGCGGCGACGATGGCCGGAACACGATCCGGGCGGTCCTGACGGGCCGCGAGTTCACCGGCTCGCAGGTGATCTACCATCTGGAGACCGCGCAGGGCGTCGAGATCAAGATGGTGCTGCAAGAGCCCTTCACCGAGGGCGAAGGGACCGAGATCAACTCCGAGATGGAGCTTTGCTGGGCGCCCGAGGACACCGTCATCCTCGGGCACCGGGACGCGGGCCAGCCGTGAGCGCGGCTCGCGCAGCGCCCCGCCGGTAACGAGGGCCCCGTGACCGACGGCAGCGCGATTCCCCCCTCCAACAGGAGCCCGCTCAAGCTCGCGTTTCTCGCGCCGCCGGCGGGCTACTACGCGATCTTCTTCATCGCGCCGATGGCCTTCCTCGTCGTTCTCGGCTTCTGGATCGTGCGCGACTACCAGATCGTCGCCGAGTTCTCGGTCGGCAACTACGTCGACATCTTCTCCCAGTTCTTCAGCCGCTCGCGCTTCGGCATGGCGCTGATCCAGTCGGTCTACATCGCGGTGACCACCAGCGTGTTCGCCGTGATCTTCTGCTACTTCCTGGCGATGGGGATCGTCTTCTGCGTGCCTGAGCGCTATCAGCGGCTCTTCCTCGTGCTCGCGATCCTGCCGTTCTGGAGCAGCTACATCCTGCGGCTTTTCGCCTGGCAGCTGATCCTGGCGCAGAAGGGGGTGCTCAACTACGTCCTCGGCGGGCTCGGCCTCGACGATCCCCTGATCATCACGAACACGCAGATCGGCACGCGCATCGGCCTGATCCACTACCTCTCGCCGATCCTGATCATCATCCTCTACATCACGCTCATCAACGTGAACCGAAACCTGATCGAGGCGGCGCGCGAGCTCGGCGCCACGCGACTGCAGGCCTTCTGGCGCGTCATCGTGCCGCTCAGCCGGCTCGGGCTGACGTTCGCCTTCGGCTTCGGCGTGATCGTGAGCTTCGGCGACGTGCTCTCGGGTATGTTGGTCGGCGGCGGGATCGGGCAGTCCTTCCTCGGCTCGTATCCGCTCTACTCCAACATGATCATGTCCGACTACAACAGCTACACCAACCTGCCCCGCACGGCCGCGCTGGCGACGATCATGGTCGTCATCATGGTGGTGATGCTGGTGATCGCCTACCGCATGGCCGACCGCGCCAGAGACCGGCTGGCCTGACGATGGGCCGTTTCAACCTCTACGTGCGCGAGAACGGCTACCGCATCGCAGGGCGGGTCTACCTCTTTCTCGGCTTCATCTTCCTGCTGCTGCCGATCGCCTTTCTGATCCTCTTCTCGTTCCAGAAGAACGTCTATTCCTCGCTTCCGCTCCAGGGCTGGTCGTTCAAGTGGTATGACAAGCTGGTCGACGACGGCGTCCTCTTCGACGCGCTGCTGAACAGCCTCTACGTCTCGCCGATCGCGGCGACGGCGGCCTCGATCATCGGCTTCCTCGCGGCCTACGCGATCAACCGCTTCGTCTTTCCCGGCCGCCTGCTGATGGCGACGATCCTGATCCTGCCGATCCTGATCCCGCCGCTGATCCTGGGCGTCTCGCTGCTGGGCCTGCTGTCGCGCCTCGGGCTCCACGGCCAGCTCTACAGCATCATCATCGCGCACACGCTGCTGCTGACCGCGCCCGCGATGGCGATCATCCAGCTTCGCCTCGCCCAGATGCCGCCCGCGCTGGAGGAGGCCGCCTGGGACCTCGGCGCCAATGAGCTGCAGACCGTCTGGCGCGTGGTGCTGCCCTGGGCGCTGCCCGGCATCGCCGGCGGCTGGCTGCTGGCGTTCACCTTCTCGTTCGACGAGTTCATCATCGCCTGGTTCGTCTCGGGCTTCGACCAGACGCTTCCGGTCGCCGTCTACAACGTGATGATCGCCTCGCACGACCCCTCGCTGAATGCGATCGGGACGATCGTGTTCGGCCTGCTGCTGCTGGCCCTGCTCGGGGCCGAGCTGCTTATCATTCCGCTCTTCATGAGGCGCCGCACCGCGTGAGCGCGCACCACGGCCCAGGGAAGGAACGTGCCATGGACAAGACCGACTACATGCAGCGCGCCATCGACCTCGCGCGCGAGAAGATGAACGAGGGCACCGGCTACTGGCCGTACGGCTGCGTCATCGTCAAGGACGGCGAGATCGTGGGCGAGGGCTGCAACGACATGGGCTTCTCGCTCGACCCCACGGGCCATGGGGAGATCGTCGCCCTTCGCGATGCCTGCAAGCGGCTCGGCACCATGGACCTCACCGGCTGCGAGCTCTACACCAGCTGCGAGCCCTGCTCGCTCTGCTCCAGCGCGATCTGGCTGACGAACATCGCCAAAGTCCATTACAGCGCCTCGCTGGAGGACTGCCGCGGGCACGGCTCGGACTTCGACCCGCTGCGGCGCGACGTCGGCAAGCCGATTCACGAGCGGAGCATTCCGGCCGAGCGCGTCCTCGGCGAGCAGGGGAGCGCGCTGCTGGCGGAGTGGGCCGAACTGATCAGGACCGATCCAGCGATGCGGGAGCAGCGCAGCCGCGCCGCCCCCATCGGCGAGCGTTAGCCTGAACCCGGCGCGGACGGACGAGCGCCGCGACCGAGCGGCCGGAGGGTGACCATGAGCCTCGATGCCTTGCGCAACCTCACCGATATCGGCCTGTTCGTCTCGGACCTGGAGCGCGCCATTGCGTTCTACGGCGAGACGCTGGGCTTCGCGCTCAAGCGCCGCGACATCGGCTTCGCCGAGTTCCGGACGAACGGGGTCGGCCTCGCGCTCTGGGAGGTCTCGGACGTGACCCAGGCGCTCGAACTGGAGAAGACGCCGCGGCAGGGCCTTTCCGTCATGGTGGCGGTTCGCGTGGAGACGGCGGATGCCGTGGACGCGCTCCACGACGAGCTGGCGGCCAAGGGCGTGACCATCGTCCAGCCGCCGACCACCCACGCCTGGAACGCGCGCACCACCTACTTCAGCGACCCGGACGGCAACCTCTGGGAGATCTACGCCTGGGTCGACGCCCCGCGAACGATCTGAGCGTGGTTGGACACGGAGACCGGCCGCCGGCTTTGCCGCCGCCGGACGCGGCCCTATAGTCCCGCCGCCGCCGCACAGGCGGCAGACGTTCCAGGAGGAGGTGCGGATGGGGTCGCTGGATGTCGTCGGGATCGGCAACGCGATCGTGGACGTGGTGGCCGAGGCCGACGACGCGCTGCTCGCCAACGAGGGCATGCCCAAGGGCTCGATGACCCTGGTCGATGCCGCGCGCGCCGATGCGCTCCGCGCGCGCATGGGGCCCGCGGTCGAGGTCTCCGGCGGCTCGGCGGCCAACACCATGGTGGGCGTGGCGAGGCTCGGCGGCGCTGCCGGCTACGTCGGCAAGGTGCGGGACGACGCGGCGGGCAGGGTGTTCCGCCACGACATCCAGGAGGCGGGCGTTGATTTCCCGACCCCGGCGGCGGCGGACGGTGCCGCGACCGCACGCTGCCTGATCTTCGTCACCCCTGATGCCCAGCGCACCATGAACACTCATCTCGGCGCCTGCGTCGAGCTGGGCCCCGCCGACATCGACCCGGACTTCATCGCGCGCGCCCGGCTGCTCTACATGGAGGGCTATCTCTGGGACCCGCCGGCGGCCAAGGAGGCCTTCCGCAAGGCCTTGAGGATCACGCGACAGGCAGGCGGGCGGGTCTGCCTCTCGCTCTCCGACAGCTTCTGCGTGGACCGCCACCGGGCCGAGCTTCGCGAGCTGGTGGCGAACCACATTGACGTGCTGTTCGCGAACGAGGACGAGGCGATGGCGCTCTACGAGGTGAGGGATTTCGACGCGGCGCTGGCCGCAGCCCGCGCTGACTGCGCCATTGCCGCGATCACGCGCAGCGCCAAGGGCTCGGTGGTCGCAGGCGAAGGCGCGGTCCACACCATCGAAGCCGCGCCCATCGACCGGCTGGTGGATACCACCGGCGCGGGCGACCTCTACGCCGCGGGCTTTCTCCTGGGCCTCGCGCGGGGCTTCGACCTCGCCCGCTGCGGCCGGCTCGCCTCGCTCACGGCCGGCGAGATCCTGGGCCACTACGGCGCCCGGCCCGAGGCGGACATCGCCCCCTTCGTGGATGCAAGCCGGAACGCACTGGGCAGCGCTTAAACAACCTTGGGCAGCACCTCGTTCTTGAGCAGCGCCATGGATTCGTACCAGGCTTCGTAGGGCTCCCAGTCGTGGCCCATGGCGAGCAGAGTCCCGAAGGGGCCGAGCGCGCCCCTGAGATCGTTCAGCTTCTGCGCGACCTCGTCGACGGAGCCCACGATGAAGACGTTGTCCACGAGGTAGTCCATGGTCACGTCGCTGTCGGCCATGTCCTGATCGTTCTTCAGCAGCCGCAGCATGCCGACCTTGGGCAGGAGCTTGAAGAAGTAGTCGCGGAAATCGCGGGCGAGGATCCCGTTTGCGATCTTGCGGGCTTCGGCGCCGGTTTCCGCCACCACGACCTCGCGGGCGACGCGCCAGACGCTGGGGTCGGGCGCGCGGCCCGCCTCCTGCGCGCCTTCCTCGATCGCGTCCCAGTGGGTCTTGAGCAGCACGGGCGGCACAAGGTTGATGGACATGGGCATCCAGCCCTTGGCGGCGGCCATCTTCAGCGTGGACGAGCGCGGCGAGACGCCGGCGACGCCGATGGGGGGGTGCGGCTTCTGGTAGGGGCGAACGTGTGCCCGGAGCCCGATGTCCGTCTCGGTCTCAGGCACGGTGAAGCGGAAGCCGTCGCTCTCGTAGACGCCGGGCTCGGGATCGGTCCAGAGCTTCAGGATGGTGTCGAGCGCAGCCCGCGTGTAGCTCTGGTTGTTGATGGCGGGGTCGTCGCCCCAGTAGCCGAAGACCCGCATGTCGCCGGGAAAGCTGCCGGTGCCGACGCCCCAGTTGAAGCGGCCTTCCGCCATGTGGTCGAGCTGCGCGATCCGGTGGGCGAGGACGAAGGGATCGTGGTTCGGGATGCAGCTCACGCCCGTGCCCAGCCTGATCTGCGTGGTGAGAGGCAGCGCCTGCGCGATGAGCAGGTCCGGCGCGGGGATGTTCTCCCACTCCGACGTGAAGTGCTCGCCGATCCAGACCTCGGAATAGCCGAGCTCGTCGAGCCTGACGATCTGATCCAGGTCCGCCTTGAGCGTCTCGGTGAAGTTCGCGCCCGGCGGGTGCAGCGGCATGGTGAATAGGCCGAGTTGCATGGAGCCGTCTCCAGCGGTGTTCATCCACGAAGATTCCACAATACCGGGGGCGCCGCGCACTCGCGAATCCGGGCGGGGGCGTTTCCTCAGCTCGGCGGCGGTGCTGCGGCCTTGGCTTCGATGGTGTCGCGCGCGACCTTGGCCTCGCGGTAGGCGAGGTAGAGGGTGCTCACGAAGATGACCACGCCGCCGATCCAGACGTAGAGCACCGGCACCTCGTTGAACAGGAGGTAGCCGTAGAGCGACGACCAGATCAGGCGGAGGAAGTCGACCGGGAGCACCACCGTCGCGTCCGCCTCGCGGAAGGCCTGGGCGAGGCAAAGATGGCCGAGCGTGCCGACGCTCCCCATCAGCGCGAACCAGCCGAGGTCCTCGAGCGACGGCCATTGCCAGACGAAGGCCGCCGCGATCGACGAGAGCGGTGTGAGGAAGACCGCCATGTAGACCGTCATCGTCAGGCTGGATTCCGTGCGCGACAGCATCTTGAGCAGGATCAGCGCGACGGCCCAAACGGCGGACGAGCCGAGCACCAGCAGCGAGCCGGGGTCGAGCGCCGCCATGCCGGGGCGGATGATTACCAGCGCGCCGGCGAAGCCCAGGATCAGCGCCGCAATGCGCCGGATGCGCACGACCTCGCCCAGTAGCAGAACCGCGCCCACGGTCACGAACAGCGGCGCCGTGAAGCTCAGAGCGGCGATGGTGCCGAGCGGCGTGATCGGCACCGCGGAGAAGAACATCAACATGGCGGAGACGTGGACCGCGCCGCGCGCGGCGTGGAGCGGCAGCTTGCGCGTGCGCAAGGCGCCGAAGCCGTGGCGCAACAGGAATGGGGCGATGAAGACGAGGCCGAAGAAGTTGCGGAAGAACGCGACTTCGAAGGGGTGCTGCTCGCTCGATGCGATGCGGATCACGGCATGCATCGTGGCGAAGGCGATGGTGGCCACGAGCAGCAGGAGCATGCCGCGCGCAGGCGGCGGCAGGGCTTGATAGGCGGCGAGGAGCGGCGCGAGCGGTCCGGCCCAGCGCGGGAGGCCACTCGGCGATGGGTTAGGGACGCGGCTTCTCCTCGGTGGGGCCGCCGGCCTCCTTCCAGGCGCCGAAGCCGCCGGCGATGTGGGCGACTGGCGTGAGTCCCATGTTCTGCGCCGCCTGGGTCGCCAGCGCCGAGCGCATGCCGCCCGCACAGAAGAAGAGGAACTTCTTGCCGCTTGCGAAGAAGGGCTTGTGATAGGGGCTGTCGGGGTCGATCCAGAACTCGATCATGCCCCGCGGCACGTGGCGCGCGCCGGGGACGGCGCCTTCGCGCCAGAGCTCCCGGATGTCGCGGATGTCGACGAGCTCGACGTCGGGGTCGTCCACCAGCGCGATGGCGTCCTCGGCCGCAAGCGTCTCGATCTCCGCCTCGGCGTCCGCCACCAGCTCATTGATTCCCTTGGTGATCATGCTCGTCTCCCTGGATCGCGCTCAGGCGGCGCGATGATGGCCGAAGCCGGTCTCCGGCGCCAGCGGCCTGCGTCAGCCTTCGTCGGATGACGGCGGCGGTGCTTCCAGCGCGGCCAGCAGAGCGAGCAGCCGCGCATCCCGCTCGACCGCGAGCGCCGGGATCGCCTGTCCGCCCAGCATGTCGTCCACGGCGCCGCCTATGGTCTCGATCGCGTCCTCGTCGAGGCGGGGCGGGCCGGAATTGGCGGACCAGTCCTGCAGTCCCGGTCCGAAATGGCGGAGCGCCCCGCGCATGCCGCCCTCGCCGCCGGCGAGGTGCATGGTGAGGAACGGCCCCATGAAGGCCCAGCGGAGCCCGGGCCCGTGGGAGACCGCGGTGTCGATGTCGGCGGCGCTCGCCGTTCCGGAAAGCAGCAGACGGAAGGCTTCGCACAGGAGCGCGGCCTGCAGGCGGTTGGCGATGTGGCCGGGGACCTCGCGCTCCACCCTGATCGCGCGCTTGCCGTGGGCGTTGTAGAAGGCGAGCGCCCAGTCCACCACGTCGGGATCGGTGGCGCGCCCGCCCACCACCTCGACCAGGGGGACGAGATGGGGCGGGTTGAAGGGGTGGCCCACCACGAAGCGCGCGCCGCTGCGAAAACCTTCCTGAAGTTCGCTGATGAGGAGCCCCGACGAGCTCGACGACATGATGGCGTCGGCCGTGAGCGCCGAATCGATGCGCCCATAAAGCTCGCGCTTGAGCGCCACGTCCTCCGGCGCGTTCTCCTGAACGAAGACCGCACCTTCGACCGCAGCCTCCGGCTCCTCGACCACGCGGACCCGTGCGGGATCGGCGCCAGGCTCGAGGCCGAGGCGCTCCATCGCGGGCCAGGCCGCGTCGACGAAGGCGCGGAGGCGGCCGGCAGTGTCGGGCGCCGGGTCCCACGCCGTGACCGAGAAGCCGCGCACCAGGAAGTAAGTGGCCCAGCTCGCGCCGATCGTCCCGGTGCCGAGCAACGCAATTTCGCCAACCGTTTCGGGTGCGGGCCGTGCCATGGGATGCCTCCTTCGCTTGCTGGCGCGCCGATCATGGGGGCGGCCCTGACGATTTTGCAGTCCGGCGGTATATATACCGGGACCAACCCGCAATCGAGGGTCCGGGGCAGGCGGCATGCTGGCGAAGGAGAGCATCATGGCGGACAAGGTGGCGAAAACGGACGCGGAGTGGCGCGCGGCGCTGACCGAGGAGCAGTATTACGTGACCCGGCAAGGGGGCACCGAGCGGCCCTTCACGGGCGCCTATTGCAGCGAGAAGAGCCCGGGCGAATACGCCTGCGTCTGCTGCGGCGCTGCCCTCTTCGATTCCGCGGACAAGTTCGAGTCCGGCACCGGATGGCCGAGCTTCACCCAGCCGGTCGATCAGGCCAACGTCGGCACGATCGAAGACACGAGCTACGGCATGCGCCGGGTGGAGGTCGTCTGCAGCCGCTGCGACGCCCACCTCGGCCACGTCTTCCCGGACGGGCCGGCGCCCACGGGCCTGCGCTACTGCATGAACTCGGCCTCGCTCGTGCTCACGCCGAGCGAGGAAGACGGGTCGGACGGAGCTTAGCGGGCATTTGCTGCAGCAGTTGCGGCAAGAGGGCCGCGAAGCCGGGTCTCACTCATCTTTGGAGGAGGCCACTTCGCGGACGATATCCCGGAAGATTCCGAACGGAGACAGGTCGTCGGCGGAGCGCCGCGAGACCATCCCGGCGCGGTAGCGCAGCGAGCCGAACGCCACCGGCAGAGGCTTCAACGGGTCTCCGGGGATCCTGTCGAGGAAGGTGAGCGAGAGCCACGACAGGTAGGGACCGACCCGCATCAGGGACAAGCCGCCGGAGCCCGCGCGCGTGACGGTCTTCACCCGCCTGCCGGTGCGGTCGTAGAGCTGGTCGAGAACCCCGATCAGCGACGGTCGCCCATTCGCGACGTCCGATCGCAAGGGTGCGTCGAAGTCGATCCACGGGTAGTCGGCGAGCGTCTCTTCGCCCGCAATGCCCGAATGGAGCGGATGCCTCTTGTGGGCGACGACACCCCAGGTCATGTCGAGAAAGCGTTCGCTCCTCAGGAACTGCGGCAGGGGTTCGTTGCCATTGATGCCGCCGCAGTGCAGGTCGCTATCGCCGTTCGCCAGGAGGCGGATCCCCACCGACAGGGGTGTGGTCTTCAGCTTGACCTCCACCCCGGGGCAGGTCTCATGAAACCTGGCGATGATCTCCGGCATGACGGCCCCCATCCACACGGGCCCTGCGGTGACCCGCAGGCAGCCGGTGCGGCCGGAGAGCGTGGCGTTGATCTTCTCTTCGGCGACCTCGATCTCGTAGAGGATGTGGCGAGCCAGATCGGCGACCACGGCGCCGAGCGGCGTGAGCCGGACGCCCGTCGACATGCGGTCGAAGAGCCGGCCGCCGAACTGGCGCTCGAGCCGTGCGACCACCCGCGAGAGCGCAGGCTGCGTGATGCCGAGCTTGTCGGCTGCGGAGAGGATGGCCCCGGTCTCCGCGACGGCGAGGAATTTGGTTAGGTCCTTGCGCTTCTCAAACATTTTGTATCCACATCCTTCGGGGATTAACTCGATGTCCCTCACGCATGGATGTGGCAAACAAACCGAATATCGTCTAACATGAAATTCTGATTTGCCTGATATGATTTACTTATCATGTTTCGCCACTTGGGAGCATGACGGTACCCTCGTGGCCGGCCAAGAAGCGTGAGGACATTGAGAATTGTGATATGGCGTCCTGCGGTCTTAGGCAAAGCCATTCGACATGCCGAACCGCTGTGTCGGTTGCGGCAAGTTGACCCTAACATTCTGTTATGAACAGCGTAATTCGACGCAGTGGCGTAGTCTGGAGGGCGTGCACCAGGTCCGGTCACGAGGCAACTCAAGTGCAGGCCGTGGCTCAGCGCGAAGGAAATCGACGTCGCTCACTCACACAGTCCTGCTCTTTTCTGACTTGAAGGGAGCGTTGTGCACAAGCTTCGGATACCCAATTATGCTGTTTGTGCATATATTTTCCTTAGTTGGTTATTGTGGAGGTCAATCGCAATGCGCTTGGTGCCCGGTGCGCGATGGGGTTGCCGGGAGCAAGCACGCCGAGTTGCCGTGTGATCTCGATAAGCACATAGGAACAATGGCATTTGCCGAGCGGCACCACTTCCCGGTTGGGTCACGGGTGGCCGGTCCAGCGAAAACCCGCCGCAGCGGCTGCATGTCGCAAAACCTTCACCCGAGTGCCGGCGGGCGGTAACCGGCCGCCGGTATCCCGGCCATGCCTGCGGCGCTGGATGGGCGGCACAGGCCCGGTGCAAACTGCATTCGACCACGGGAGATGGACATGCGCGACGATACGGCGGCCGCACACGGCGCGGTCTCACGGGACGATGCCGGCGGGAGCGAAGACCGGCAGACCTTGCCCACCGATTTCGAGATCCTGGCCGCGCGGGCGGTGTCGCGGCGCTGCTTCCTCCGCAGCGGCGCGGCCCTCGGCGCAACCGCGTTCGTTCTGGGGGCCGGCGGCATGGCGGCAATGCCCGTGCGCGCTGCGGTGGCGGGCCTGGATTTCACGCCCGTCGCCGCCAACGACCTGGACACGGTGACCGTGCCGGAGGGCTACAGCTGGCACGTGGTGGCGCGCTGGGGCGACCCGCTCTGGTCGGACGGCGCTGCGTTCGACCATGCGACGCGGGGCACGGGAGAAAGCCAGGAGGCCGCCTTCGGCGATAACTGCGACGGCATGGCGCTCTTCAGCGACGGCGACAGGAGCGTGCTCGCGGTGAACAACGAGTACACCAACCTCGGCATCGCGTTTGCCAACCGGGAGTCGGGCAAGCCGGAGACCGAAGATGACGTGCGCAAGAGCAAGGCCACGCACGGCGTCTCCGTGCTCGAGATCGCGCAGCGGGGCGGTGCTTGGCAGATCGTCCAGGATTCCTCCTACAACCGCCGCATCACCCCCGACACGCCGATGGAGATTACCGGGCCCGCGCGCGGCCACGACCTGATGAGGACCGCAGCCGACCCCGACGGCACGACCGCGCTCGGCACCTGGAACAACTGCGGCAACGGGCGCACCCCCTGGGGCACCTACCTTGCCTGCGAGGAGAATTTCAACGGCTACTTCTCGTCGAGCGATCCGGACCTCGCCCTCAGTGCTGCCCAGAGGCGCTATGGCATCAGGCTGGAGGACAGAGGCTATGGCTGGGCGGTGACGGACGAGCGCTTCGACATCGCGAAGCACCCCAACGAGCCCAACCGTGCTGGCTACGTGGTGGAGATCGACCCGCTGGATCCGGCGTCCACTCCGAAGAAGCGCACGGCGCTCGGCCGCTTCAAGCACGAGAACGCGGAGGTGGCGCTGGCGGCCGACGGCCGGGTCGTGGTCTATCTCGGCGACGACGAGCGTGGCGAATTCCTCTATCGCTTCGTGAGCGACGGTACTTACGCCGAGGGCGGCGACAATCGGGACCTGCTCGAGAGCGGGACGCTCTCCGTCGCCAGGTTCGCCGACGACGGGCGCGGCGCGTGGATCGCGCTCACGCCCGAGACCACCGGCATGGCGTCGCAGGCCGAGATCTGCATCCACACCCGCCAGGCGGCGTCGGCGGTCGGCGCCACGACCATGGACCGGCCCGAATGGGTGGCCGCCAACCATGCCAGGGGCGAGGCCTATTGCTGCCTCACCAACAACAAGAACCGCGGCGTCAAGCCCAACGCGGGCGGCGATGCCACGCCGGTGGGCGGCCCGAACCCGAGGGAGAAGAACAAGTACGGCCAGATCGTGCGCTGGACGCCCGATGGCGGCGACCATGCGTCCGACACGTTCGCCTGGGACCTCTACGTCGTCGCGGGCAACCCGGCGGTCCACGAAGACGCCCGCGCGGGATCGGCCAACGTGACCGCCGACAACATGTTCAACTCGCCCGACGGCCTCGCTTTCGACAGCCAGGGCCGTCTCTGGATCCAGACCGACGGCAAGTACTCCAACGAGGGCGACTTTGCCGGTCAGGGCAACAACATGATGCTGGTGGGCGACCCCGCCACCGGCGCGATTCGCCGCTTCCTCGTCGGCCCCAGGGAGTGCGAGGTCACGGGGATCACCTGGAGCGCCGACCGCACGACGCTCTTCGTCGGCATCCAGCATCCCGGCGAGAAGGGCAACAGCCACTTCCCCGAAGGCGGCGACGCGGCGCCGCGCTCATCCGTGATCGCGATCGCCCGTGACGACGGCGGCGTGATTGGCTGAGCATTCGTCAAGCAGTTATCGGGTCGCCTCGCAATGGGCGGCCCAACGGGCCGCAGTTGACCGGCGCGGCTAAGTCAGTAGTATTGCCGCACCGGTCTTGCAGGTGAACCCCGCGGGAGAGTTCGTGCGGCCCGGCCGCGCGGCGCCGAAGGAGCAAGCGTCCCGGAAACTCTCAGGCATCAGGGACCGTGGGGGAATGCGACTCTGGAAAGCAGGCGGCAGACGCTGCGCCGCCTCACCGACGGGGTAAGCCGGCGGCCGATCATCGGCCGCGAGGTTAATCTCTCAGGTTCCGAGACAGAGGGGGCACCGGACGATCCCATGCGGGATCGCCGCCCTGTGTCTGCGTTTGCCTGGGAGAAGCCATGAGCGACGACGCCGGTACCCTCGCCCGAACGCCGCTCCACGACGAACACCGCGCCCTCGGCGCCACGCTGGTGCCGTTCGCGGGCTACGAGATGCCGGTGCGCTACGAGGCCGGCATCATGGCGGAGCACACCCACACGCGTACCGCCGCCGGGCTGTTCGACGTTTCGCACATGGGCCAGCTCCGGCTCACCGGGCCCGGCGCCGCAGAGGCGCTGGAGCGCCTCGTGCCCGGGGATATCGCGGGCCTTGCGTCCGGCGCCATGCGCTACACCCAGTTCACCAACGAGGATGGCGGCATCCTCGACGACCTGATTGCCACGCGCACCGACGACGGGCTCTCCCTGGTCGTCAACGCCTCGCGCAAGGACGCGGACATCGCCCACCTGGAACGCCGGCTCGATACCGGCGTTGTCTTGTCGGTGCTCTCAGGGCGCGCGCTCATCGCGCTGCAGGGGCCGAAAGCGGCGGCGGTGCTCGAGCGTCATGCGCCCGGATGCGCCGGGCTCGGGTTCATGACCGCAGGCACCTTCGCCATCGCCGGGGTCGACGCGCAGATTTCTCGCTGCGGATATACCGGCGAGGACGGATTCGAGATTTCACTGCCCGCGGACGAGACGGCAGCGTTCTGGCAGCGGCTCATGGCCGAGCCAGAGGTCGAGGCGGTAGGGCTCGGCGCCCGCGATTCGCTTCGCCTGGAAGCCGGGCTCTGCCTCTACGGCCACGATATCGACGAGACGACATCGCCGGTGGAGGCCGGGCTCGCCTGGTCCATCGGCAAGCGGCGCCGTCAGGGCGGCGGCTTCCCCGGTGCCGCGCGCATTCAGAAGGAACTGGCGGAAGGCCCCAGGCGTCGCCGCGTCGGGATCCTCCCCGACGGTCGCGCGCCCGCGCGCGAAGGCACGCAGGTGCTGGACGCAGGCGGCGACGAGACCGGCACCGTTACCAGCGGCGGCTTCGGGCCGACGGCGGGCGGGCCGGTCGCCATGGGCTACGTCGCGGCCGAGGCCGCGCAGACCGGCAGGCCGGTGTCGCTGCTGGTGCGGGGCAAGCCCCGGCCGGCGACCATCGTCAAGCTGCCGTTCGTCCCCCACACCTATCACCGACCGTGAGCGAGAGGGTGCCATGAGCGGGCTCAAGTACAGCAAGGATCATGAATGGGTACGCGTCGAAGGCGATGTCGGCACCGTCGGCATCTCCGGCTACGCGCAGGAGCAGCTGGGCGACGTCGTCTACGTCGAGCTGCCGGAGGTGGGCAGAGCCGTCGCCCAGAACGAGGAGGCCGCAGTGGTCGAATCGGTCAAGGCGGCGAGCGAGGTCTACGCGCCTGTCTCCGGCGAGGTCGTCGAGGTCAACCAGGCGCTGGAGGACGATCCGTCGCTGGTCAACGGCGACCCGACCGGCGAAGGCTGGTTCCTCAAGCTCCGGCTGAGCGCGCCCGGCGAGCTCGACGAGCTGATGGACGATGCGGCTTATGCCGATTACGTCGCCGGCCTTGGCGACGACTAGACGCGACAAGGGAGCGTTCGCGGGACGCGGCGCCCACAAGCCGACGCCCGCCTGTGGGGAGGGAGCAATCGCGATGACGGCACACGATGGTTCTTTGACGGCTCTGGAGCAGGCGGACGCTTTCGTCGGCCGCCATATCGGCCCGCGCGAGGACGATCTCGCAGCCATGCTGGAGGACGTGGGCTACGAGTCTCTCGACGCGCTGATGGATGCAGCCGTGCCGGCCTCGATCCGCGCCGAGATCCCGGCGGACTTCCCGGACAGCCGCACCGAGCGCGACGTGCTGGGGGAACTGGCGGCGCTTGCCGGGCGCAACCGCATCGCGCGCTCCATGATCGGGCTCGGCTACCACGACACGATCACGCCGCCGGTCATCCAGCGCAACATCCTGGAGAACCCGGGCTGGTACACGGCCTACACGCCCTATCAGCCGGAGATTTCGCAAGGCCGGCTGGAGGCGCTGCTCAACTTCCAGACCATGGTGATGGACCTCACCGGGCTCAGCTGCGCCAATGCCTCGCTGCTGGACGAGGCCACGGCGGCGGCCGAAGCCATGCACATGAGCCACGGCATAGCCAGGAACGGCAGCGACCGCTTCTTCGTCTCCGACGCCTGCCTGCCGCAGACCATCGCGGTGGTGCAGACCCGTGCTGCGGCCATCGGCATCGAGGTGGAGGTGGGCGATCACGGCGCAGGCCTGCCGGAGGGGCCGTTCTTCGGCGTCCTGCTGCAATATCCGGAGACCGGCGGCGGGGTGCCCGACTACCGGGGCATCGTCGAGCAGGCGCACGCGCAGGGCGCGGTCGTCACGGTCGCGGCCGACCTGCTCAGCCTCGTGCTGCTGACGCCGCCCGGCGAGTTCGGCGCCGACATCGCGGTCGGCAGCACGCAGCGCTTCGGCGTGCCCCTCGGCTATGGCGGGCCGCACGCCGCCTATTTCGCGACTCACGAGAAGTACCGCCGCGCCATGCCGGGCCGGATCGTCGGCGTCTCGGTGGACAGCCGCGGGCGCCAAGCGCTCCGCCTCGCGCTGCAGACCCGCGAGCAGCACATCAGGCGCGAGAAGGCGACCAGCAACATCTGCACGGCGCAGGTGCTGCTCGGCGTCATCGCCGGCATGTACGCGGTCTACCACGGGCCGGAGGGGCTCACGCGCATCGCGCGGCGCGTCCACCGCCTCACGGACATCCTGGCGGCAGGGCTCAAGCGCCTGGGCTTCGCGGTCGAGAACGAGAGCTGGTTCGACACGATTACGGTCAGCGCGCCGGGCGCGGCCCAGGCGATCCTGAAGCGGGCGGAGAACGCGGGCTACAACCTGCGGCCGATCGGCGGCGACCGTCTCGGCATCGCCTGCGACGAGACGACCGCGCGTGCCGACATCGAGGCGGTGTGGCGTGCATTCGCAGACGGCGAGCCCGGCTTCGATGTGGCCGCGCTGGACGGCGAGGCCCGTTGCGGCCTGCCGGCGGGTCTCGCCCGGCAGAGCGCCTTCCTCGATCACCCGGTGTTCAACGTCTACCACGCCGAGACCGAGCTGCTGCGTTACATGCGCCGCCTCGAGGGCAAGGACCTCACGCTCAACCAGGCGATGATCCCGCTCGGCTCCTGCACCATGAAGCTCAACGCGACCGCCGAGATGATGCCGGTCACGTGGCCGGGCTTCGGCGCGATCCACCCCTTCGCGCCTGCCGAGCAGGCGGCGGGCTACCGCGAGCTCGTGGCAGGACTGGAACGGATGCTGAGCGCGGTCACAGGCTTCGCCGCCGTCTCGCTGCAACCCAACGCGGGCAGCCAGGGGGAATACGCCGGGCTCCTGGTGATCCGCCGCTATCACGAGAGCCGCGGCGACGGCGGGCGCGACGTCTGCCTGATCCCGAGCTCCGCCCACGGCACCAACCCGGCGAGCGCGGTGATGGCCGGGATGCGGGTGCAGGTGGTGGCCTGCGACGACGACGGCAACGTCGACCTCGCCGACCTGCGAGCCAAGGCCGAGGACCATTCGCGAGATCTGGCGGCGCTGATGATCACCTACCCCTCCACGCACGGCGTGTTCGAGGAATCGATCGTCGAAATCTGCGAGGTGATCCACGCCGCCGGCGGCCAGGTCTACATGGACGGCGCCAACCTCAACGCCCTGCTGGGGCTGAGCCTGCCCGGACAGTTCGGCCCGGACGTGGCGCATCTCAACCTGCACAAGACGTTCTGCATCCCGCACGGCGGCGGCGGGCCGGGGGTGGGCCCCATCGGCGTGGCGGCGCATCTGGCGCCCTTCCTGCCCGGCCATCCGCTGGTGCCGGAGTCGGGCCCGGAGGACGGGATCGGCCCGATCTCGGCTGCGCCCTGGGGCTCGGCCGGGATCCTGCCGATCTCCTGGGCCTACATCGCGATGATGGGCCGCTCGGGGCTGACGCGGGCGAGCGAAGTCGCGATCCTCAGCGCCAACTACATCGCGAAGCGGCTCGCGGGGCATTATCCGGTGCTCTACACCGCCCAGAGCGGGCTGGTCGCGCACGAGTGCATCATCGAGATGCGGCACCTGAAGAAGAGCGCCGGCATCGAGGTGGACGACGTCGCCAAGCGGCTCATGGATTATGGCTTCCATGCGCCGACCATGTCCTTCCCCGTGGCAGGCACGCTGATGATCGAGCCGACCGAGAGCGAGTCCAAGGCCGAGCTGGATCGTTTCTGCGATGCGATGATCGCGATCCGCCAGGAGATCGCGGCGATCGAGGAGGGCAGCGCCGACCCCGCCGACAACCCGCTCAAGAACGCGCCGCACACCATGGACGACATCGCCGATAGCGCGTGGGAGCGCGGCTACAGCCGGGTGGAGGCGGTCTTCCCCGCCGACGGCCTCAGGGAGGCCAAGTACTGGCCACCGGTCAACCGGATCGACCAGGTCTACGGCGACCGCAACCTGATCTGCGCCTGCCCGCCGATGGAGAGCTACCAGGAGGCCGCGGAGTAGCAACGGGGTCTCGCCCCGCTCCCACTACCGATTGGCGCCGGGGATCCAGAGGGTGTCGCTGGCGCCGTCGTCGTTGAGGTGGCGGGCGAGCACGAAGAGGTGGTCGGAGAGCCGGTTTGCGTAGATCACCGCGAGCGGATTGACGGCCTCCTGTTCCGCCAGCGCCGTGATCAGGCGCTCGGCGCGGCGGACCACCGTGCGCGCAAGATGCAGCGCCGCAGCGGCGCGCCCGCCGCCCGGCAGGACGAAGGATTCGAGCGGCTTCAGGCGCTCGTTGAGCGCGTCGATCTCGCTCTCCAGCCGGTCGACCTGGGATTGTGCGATGCGGAGCCCCTCGTCGAGCGATCCGGGCCGGCAGAGGTCGGCGCCGAGGTCGAAGAGATCGTTCTGGATGCGCTCCAGCATCGCATCGGCCTCGTCTTCGGTCTCGAGCCGCGCCAGCCCGATCGCCGCGTTCGCCTCGTCCACCGTGCCGTAGGCTTCCACGCGGGCGTCGTGCTTCTTCACCCGCGCGCCGCCGCCGAGCGAGGTCTCCCCCGCGTCGCCGCCGCGGGTGTAGATCTTCGTGAGGCGGACCATCCGCGCTACTTCTGGACGACGAACACCAGCAGCGCGAGCAGGGCGATCGCCGCGAACTGAAGCCCGACCCGCCAGCGCATGAAGACGTTGCTCTTGCTGTTCTTGCCGCCGGAGTACATGGCGCCGAGCCCCAGCACGAGCGCGACCACAACCGCGCCCATCAGCACGTAGACGGCGATTTCGAGAATGTCGGCGAACATGGCTCACCTCGCGGCCGCGCGGCGGGCGGGATCGGGAGCGGCCCTTAGCCTGAGCTTATAGCGCGTCGCATGCGCGCTGCCCACGCCAATCGGCAGGGCGAATTTATTGTCCGCCCGTCGAGCAGGTTGAGCTGAAGTCAGGGCTGGCCATTCCGTTCTCGATGTGGCAGTGTGCCGGTCATGGCGACGCTGCCGGCTCTGGATTCGTTCGTT
>LXNI01000343.1_pt1 | contig 56879 bp, 56 predicted proteins | sample 809091 | NCBI WGS metagenome assembly LXNI01 (sample SAMN04870527, study PRJNA318959) | sponge metagenome | biome: 01000161; feature: marine sponge reef; material: water | host: Sarcotragus foetidus | place: Greece: Milos, Mediterranean Sea | collected 2013-05-29 | depth 5-7 m
TCCTCGTCCATCGGCTCCTCGTCCATGGGTTCCGCCTCGCCGATGTTGAGTAATCCCACCGTGGCGAACGACTCGGGATCGGCCAGCGTGTCGGTGCTCAGCCAGCCGGCCATGACCACGAGGGCGCCGACGTCGATGTCGGCCTGCGTGATACCGACCGTCCACTCCGTGGTGAAGCTGCCGTCGTCCCACTCCACGGCAAGCGCGGAGGCCATGAGGTCCGGACACAAGGCAATGGCCTCGGGGGCGCTCGAGAGGGTCAGCGGAGCCGTCGGGTCACCCGCCGCACCGGGGCAGGCGACGATGAAGAACGGTGTCGGCTCGGTCCAGTTGGCGCCGCTGACGGTGACCGTGACGTCACCCGCCTCGGCCGGCACGGTGGCCGGATCGAGCTCGATGGTGGGAAGATGGCCGTCGGCTGCCGCGGGCGACGCCCACAGCATCCCGAGCAGCGCTACCACCCCGGCAATTACGAACAGTCTCTTGAGCTTCATCGTGCGACTCTCCCGGTGGGACACTCCAACGGGGTGAGACTATAGCGCGCCGGACACCTCCGGACCGTGTGGCGCGCGAACGAATCCCCCATTCTCCCCGCAGTCGGATTCGGCAGGCAAATCGGTTGGGGCTTCCTCACAGCCGCAGCAGTTGCTTGCCCTCCCAGCACCTCTCCCGGTCCGATCTCCGGAATCGGCCGCTCCACCAACTCGAAGTCCGCCTCGGTGACCATTCCCGCGGGTCGCCGGGCCAGCAGCCATTGCCGGTTGCGCCCCGCTGCGCTCTCACCTGTCGTCATCTCACGCTCCGTTCGACGCCGGCGAGACGCCGTAACATGACCACCGGCACCGAGATGCCCGCGAACGACGACGGATGATAGGGGAGACACATGGCCGGGCTTTGCGAAGGACGGGTGGCCGTGGTCACCGGGGCGGGACGGGGCATCGGCCGCGAGCACGCGCTCATGCTCGCCGCCGAGGGCGCCAAGGTGGTCGTCAACGACCTCGGCGGCGACGCCGCCGGCGGCGGCATGGACATCACCCCCGCCCAGCAGGTGGTCGCCGAGATCACCGCCGCGGGCGGCGAGGCAGTGGCCAACGGCGACGACGTCAGCGACTTCGGTCAGGCCAAGGACATGGTCCATCAGGCCATCGACGCGTTCGGGGGGCTGGACATCCTCATCAACAACGCCGGGATCCTGCGGGACCGCATGGTCTTCTCGATGTCCGAGGACGACTGGGACGCGGTCATGGCCGTCCACCTGAAGGGCACCTTCGCGCCGACCCACCACGCCGCCGCCTGGTGGCGCCGGCAGGCCAAGGCCGGCGCCGAGCTCGACGCCAGGGTCATCAACACCTCCTCGCCGTCGGGCATCTACGGCAACGTCGGCCAGACCAACTACGGCGCCGCCAAGGCGGGGATCGCCGCCTTCACCGTGATCTGCGCCATGGAGTTGGCCCGCTACGGGGTCACGGTGAACTGCCTGGCCCCCGGCGCGCTCACCCGCCTCACCATCCCCATCGTTGGGGAGGACAACGCGCCCGAGCTGGCAGAGTCGTGGTCACCGCGCTGGATTGCGGTGGTCGCCACCTGGCTGGCCTCTCCGGAGGCCTCGGGCGTGACGGGCCGCGTGTTCCACGTGAACGGCAACCAGCTCGGCATCGCCGAGGGGTGGCGGCTCGGCCCGCTCGCCGAGGGGCCCGACGACCCGGCGCGACTCGGTGACGTGGTGCGCTCGCTGATGGCCGACGCCCGCCTCAACGTCGACATGGGCGGCCTCGAGGCGGAGGGACCCGGGCGGCCGTCGAAGAACATCTAGCGGACCGCCTGCACTCGGGAGACGCCGTGCCGGTGAGCCCGAAGGGCCGTTCTAGGGTCCGCCCATGAGCATCGCCGCCTCGAGGCGACTGCACCGACGGGTCCTCACCACCGCCGACCGCTGGTCCTCGAGGCGGGTCTACTGGCTCTGCCGGAACGCCGGGCTGCTGGCAGGCCTGTTCTACTTCCGTGTGCACGTGCGCGGGAAGGAGCACCTGCGCACACCCGGACCGGCCATCCTGGCGCCGGTTCATCGCTCCAACCTGGATGTGCCCCTCATCGCCGGGCACTGCCCGCGACGGTTGCGCTCCCTCGCCAAGCAGGCCATGTTCCGGGGATCGGTCAGTCGCTGGTTCTCCTCCTGCATCGGCGCCTTCCCCGTGCAGCGCGACCAGCTAGACCGGGTGGCGCTGGAGACGGCGCAGACGCTGCTGGAGCGCGGCGAGATGCTGCTGGTCTTCCCCGAGGGAACGCGCGGCGCCGGACCCGCCGTCGACGCCGTGCACAACGGCTGCGCCTACCTGGCGACCGCCACAGGGGCTCGGGTGATCCCCATCGGTGTGGCCGGCACCGAGGAGGCCATGCCGCCCGGCGCCAAGCTGCCGCGGCCGCGGCGGGTGGTGGTCAGCGTCGGCGAACCCATCGAGCCGGCGCGGGCCGCCGAGCAGGCGGGCGCGGGGCGGGAGCGCCGCCGAGTCCTGTCCGATCACCTCCGGGGGGAGATGCAGCGGCTCCTCGACGAGGCCCACGACGCTTTGGCGGCCCGCTCGCGGCGCCGCGCCGGCAGCACGGGTCAGCGTCGGCCGCCCACTGGGGCGCCGCCCCAGCGCGCCGGTGACCCGGCCGGCGCCGGCTTCGGTTGTATGCGGGATCCGAACCGGTTAGGTTAAGGAAACCTAACCGCCCGCCGATGCCGAGACCCCGCCGATGATCGTCTGCCACTGCCTCGCCGTCAACGACCGGCTCATCGAAGCCGTCGCAGCCGGGGAGTCCCTGACGGTCGAGGACGTCATCGAGCGCTGCGGGGCGGGTGCACGCTGCGGCGGCTGCCGCGAGTCGATCCAGCAGGTTCTCGACGAGGCCCGGCGGCGACCGGCGGCTTCCCTCTCGCTCCGCACCGGCCGGTAGGCTGACCCCATGCAGGGGTCACCGAAGATCATCGAGTTCCTCAACGAGGCGCTGACGTCGGAACTGACAGCCATCAACCAGTACTTCGCGCACGCCAAGATCTGCGAGAACTGGGGCTACCGCCGTCTGGCGGCCAAGTACCGGGAAGAGTCCGTCGAGGAGATGAACGACGCCGAGAAGCTCATGGATCGCATCCTGCTGCTCGACGGAATGCCCAACATGCAGCGGCTGAACAGCGTCCGGATCGGCGAGACCGTGCCCGAGCAGCTGGCATCGGACCGCTCGCTGGAGGAGCACGCCATTGCCATGTACCGCCGGGGCGTGGCCCTGGCGCTGAGCGAGGGAGACCCCGGCACCCGGGAATTGCTGGAGCACCTCGTCGTGGGCGAGGAGGAGCACCTCGACTGGATCGAGTCCCAGCAGCAGATCATCGGCGACATCGGCGTCGAGCGGTACCTCCAGTCGCAGATCGGCGAGTGAGCCGCAGGCGCTGACGGCCGGCCACAGGCGCGCGGCATGGTCGAGCGAGCCCCGTATCTCACGACGCGGCTGCAGGGGTTCGGCGCCACCATCTTCGCGGAGATGTCCGCTCTGGCTGTGCGCACGGGCGCCATCAACCTCGGCCAGGGCTTCCCCGACACCGACGGACCGCCGGAGGTGCTGCAGGCCGCCGTTAGCGCCATCGGCGGAGGCCGCAACCAGTACCCGCCCGGGATCGGCATCCCCGAACTGCGCCATGCCGTATCGGCTCATCAGAAGCGCTTCTACGACCTCACCTACGACCCCGACACCGAGGTACTGATCACTGCCGGAGCCACCGAGGCCATCGCCTCGGCCCTGCTCTCGCTGTGCGAGGTGGGCGACGAGGTGGTGTGTTTCGAGCCGTACTATGACAGCTACGCCGCCGGGATCGCCATGGCCGGGGCGGTCCGCCGACCAGTGCTGCTGCGCGGCCCCGACTCCACTTACGTGCCCGAGGACCTCGAGGCCGCCGTCGGGCCCCGCACCCGGCTCATCCTGCTGAACTCGCCGCACAACCCCACCGGCAAGGTCTACAGCCGCAGCGAGCTGGAGCACATTGCCGAGTTGGCCATCCGCCACGACCTGCTCGTGGTGACCGACGAGGTCTACGAGCACATCGTCTACGAGGGTGAGCACATCCCCCTGGCCACACTGCCGGCCATGCGCGACCGCACGGTCACGATCAGCTCCGGCGGCAAGACGTTCTCCACCACCGGCTGGAAGATCGGCTGGGTGTGCGCCACGCCGGAACTAGTCACCGCGGTACGGACCTCGAAGCAGTTCCTGACCTACGTCAGCGGCGGGCCCTTCCAGTACGCCATCGCCGAGGGCCTCAACCTCGGCGACGACTACTTCCGATCGCTGGCCGACGGCCTGCGGGAACGCCGCGACCGCCTCAGCGCCGGTCTGCGGGACGCCGGATTCGACGTGTGGAACTCGGCCGGCACCTACTTCGTGACGACCCACCTGGCGCCCATGGGCGAGACTGACGGTGTGGCATTCTGCTGGTCCCTGCCGGAGCGCTGCGGGGTCGTGGCGGTGCCCAGCGTGGTGTTCTACGACAGCAAGGACGTGGGGCTGCCGCTGGTCCGGTTCGCCTGCTGCAAGCGGCCCGAGGTGATCGCCGAGGCCGCCGAGAGGCTGGCTGTGCTCCGGCCGGGCGGATAGGGGAGGGCCGCCGGCGCCGAGGTGGAGGCCGCTCTCAGCCGCCCAACCAAACGCCGACGATGTCGTCGGTGGCCGAGATGGTGGCCACGAACGCCAGCGAGTGATCGATGGCCATCTCCGCGTACTCCGTCGGGATACCGGTTACGGCATCACGAGGAATCACCACGTCGTAGCCCCTGTTGATGGCGTCGAACGTGAGACCGGTGATGGCCCAATTCACCGCTATACCCGCCGGGACGATGGTGCTCACTTTCTCGTTGCGCAGCAGGGAATCCAGCTCGCTGACCGGGAAGGGGGAGACCCCGTGGTGGCGGGCGATCGTGAAGTCGGCGGGCTCGACACCGATCTCGTCGAGGACCTGTACCGCGGAACTGCCGGGATACAGCTTGACCGGCGACTCGTCGACCAACTTGAACAGTTCCCGATTGGTGTTGTCGCCCCAGCCGTCGGGACGTTGATGGAAGACGCTGTGGATGACGCGCACGCCCGCTGCCCGGGCGGCATGCACCAGCCGGGTCACCGCGTCGATGCAACCCGAGGAGCGGGCGACCTCGGCGAGGGCCGGCAGCCCGGATTCGGCCCCGATGATGCCGTTCTGGCATTCCTGCAGGACGACGGCGGTACGGGAGGGTTCGAGGATCTCTGCGAGGGAACGTGCCATGAGGGACACTCTAATGAGTCCTCCGGCGGCATGCCGGGGCCTGCGGCAGGCGCGAACCGCGCCCGGAGGGGCCAGAATTGGGCAATGGCCTCCCCGCCGAGCGATGCGGTCCCCGCATCGGTTTACCAGCAGTTGGGCGGAACGGGCTTCTTCGACGCGCTGGTGGCGCGGTTCTACGAAGGAGTGGCGGGCGACCCGCTGCTGCGCCCGCTCTATCCCGAGGACATGACCGACGCCGAGACCAACCTGCGGGACTTCCTCATCCAGTACTGGGGAGGACCCGACGACTACAACCGCCGGCGCGGGCATCCCATGCTGCGGGCGCGCCACCTGCCGTTCACCATCGGCCGCCGGGAGCGCGACGCCTGGATGCGCCACATGGCCGCGGCGGTTCGCTCCTCCGGCGCGCCGGCCGAACTGGCGGCGGAGCTGCTGGCCTACTTCGAGCGGGCGGCCACGCACCTGCTGAACGCCGAGCCGCCGCGCCCGGGCCACTTGCCCATCGTGCCGGCGCCCAGCGAGCGGCGGACCGACGACTGAGCCCGCCGCCTCCTCCCCGCCGCCTCCTCCGGCGGCGGCCGCGCGCGGCCGGACCGGGGACCGGGTGCGCGAGGAGGGACTTGAACCCTCACGTCCGTAACGGACACAGGAACCTGAATCCTGCGCGTCTGCCAAATTCCGCCACTCGCGCCGGGGTGGCAAGGGTACTCGGGGACATCTGCGGCCCCACGACCGGTGTGCCCCGCGCCGCCGTGGGGCCGGCGGCGCCGCCCGGATGGGGCGGCACGGTCGCCTCCTAGAATCGGCCGATGCCCGCACGCACCGCCGCCGCCGTGCGGGGGACCTGTTCACGGCGGGCCCGAGACGCCGCGGCATGAGCCGGCGGAACTTCCGACTCGACGCCGACGCCCGCACCCACGTCGGGAGGAGACGCCGGCGCAACGAGGACGCCTTCCTGCTGACCGAGGACCTCCTAGCGGTGGCCGACGGCCTAGGCGGGCACCCCGGCGGGGATCTGGCGTCGGCCGCAGCGGTCGGATCGCTGCACTCCTCCGGTGCTACCGCCGACCCTGACAGCCTCCGCGGCGCTTTCGTCGAAGCGCACCGAGCCGTCGAGCGACGCGCCGCCGGGGAGCCGGGGCTGGCGGAGATGTCCACGACGCTGTGCGCGCTGGCGCTGGATCCCGCCGGGCAGGTGGTCCTCGCCAACGTCGGCGACTCCCGGATCTACCGGTTCAGCGACGGCCGGCTGGAACAGGTCACCTGGGACCACAACTGGGCGAACGAGTACGTACGGATGGGCATGAGCCCGGCCGCGGCGCGGCGCATGCAGGGCGCCGACTCGCTGTCCCGTGTGATCGGGGTGTTCCCCGAGCCGTGCGAGGTCGACACCTGGAGCTTCGCCGCCGGCGACGGCGACCGCTACCTGCTGGCCAGCGACGGGCTCACCCGGGAACTGCCCGAGGACGACATCGCCGAGTTGCTGGCAGCCGGAGGACCCTCGGGGGAGACCGCCACCGCACTCGTCGAGGCGGCCAACGATCGCGGGGGGCACGACAACATCACCGTGATCGTGGCCGACGTCGCCGAACTCGCGCGGCGCCGGCTGCTGTGACCGGGCAGGGCGCCGAGACCGCGGCGGCGCGCTCGTAAACTTTCCGGAGTCATGGCAGCACAGAACCCACCCACCCTCGGCGGGCGCTACGAACTCCGGCGCCGCTTGGCCCAAGGGGGGATGGCCACCGTCTACCTCGCCAGGGATCGCCAACTGGACCGGCAGGTGGCGATCAAGATGCTGCACCCCCAGTTCGCCTCCGAGCAGACCTTTGCCGAGCGCCTGCGCCGGGAATCCCGCGCCGCGGCCGGGCTGAGCCACCCCAACATCGTCGGCGTCTTCGACTGGGGGCGCCAGGGCGAGCGCTACTTCATCGTCATGGAGTACGTGAGCGGTCACAGCCTCGCCGAGATCATCGCGGCACGCGGCCCCCTCGGCGCCGCGGCGGCCGCCGCCGTTGCCTTCGAGGTGGCCGCGGCGCTGGCGTTCGCGCACCGTGCGGGCATCGTGCACCGCGACATCAAACCCCAGAACGTGCTGCTGAGCACCGACGGCCACGTGAAGGTGACCGACTTCGGCATCGCCACGATGGTGGGCGCCGGACCGTCGGCGGGGCTCACCGAGACGGGCTCGGTGGTCGGCACGGCCGCCTACCTGTCGCCCGAACAGGCGCAGGGCGAGCCGACCGACGCCCGCAGCGACCTCTACTCGCTCGGCGTGGTGCTGTACGAGATGCTGTCAGGCTACCCGCCGTTCCGGGGCGACACGCCTGTCGCCGTCGCCTACCAGCACGTGCAGGACCCGCCTGTGCCGCTCGGGGAGATCGCCGAGGGTGTGCCGCAGGCGCTGGACGCCATCACGATGCGCCTGCTGGCCAAGGTTCCCGACGATCGCTACGAGCGGGCCGAGGACCTGCGCCGCCACTTGCAGATCGTCCGCGAGCGGCTGGAAGAACCCCCGCCGGAACCCGCCGCCGCACCTGCCGCGCCGCCGCCCGAGCGTCCCCCGGCACTTCCCAGTCCCCCGCCGACACCGCGCCGGCCGGTGGCCCCGGGACCCCCGCGCCAACAGGACCCCCGCCCGCCCGCCGCGCCGGCGCGGCGGCCACCCCGCCCGCAGGTGCGCCGGGCGCCGCCGCGGGGGATCACCCAGTGGTGGACCGGCCGGATACCCGCAGCCCGCCGCCCGCCCGGTTACGGGGAGCGCCCCGGCAGCTACCGGGGCGGCAGCCGCGACATCTACGGCCGCCTCGAGCGGCAGCGACGCTCGGGGCTGTTCTTCGTCGGCTTCGCCGTCCTGCTGGTGGTTCTGCTGATCATGATCGTCGTGCTCGTGAACGTGCTGAGCCCCGACGACAACGGCACCGGCGCCCCCGCACCGGCCACGATCGACGTGCCCTCGGTGTATCAACTCGAGGAAGCGGTGGCGGTACGCACCCTGGAGTCCGCGGGCTTCCCCGTGATCACGGTGCGGGCGGCGAACGCCGACATTCCCGCCGGACGGGTCTTCGACCAGCAGCCCCGCGCCGGGACGAAGCTGGCGCCGGGCTCGGCGATCACCCTCACGATCAGCGCGGGCGCCTCGGCGGTCCCGGTGCCCAACATCCTGGGTTGGCAGGCCATCGACGCCGAGCGGGCGCTGCGGGGGGCGGGGTTCGCCGTCAACCTGGTCCAGGTGGGAAGCGAGAGACCCGCCGGGGAAGTCCTGCAGCAGGCGCCGGCGCCGCTGATTCCCCACGAGGCCGGTGCCGCGGTGACACTGAACGTCTCCGCGGGGCCTTCGGCCATTCTTGTCCCGAACGTGGCCGGCATGGACGACGTCGACGCGGCGGTGGCGATCACGAACGCCAGGCTGGTGGTCGTGCGCCAGGACGAGCCCTCCTCGGCGGTAGCGGAGGGCGCGGTCATCCGCACCGAGCCCGAGGCGGGCAGTCAACTGGCCGAGGGAAGCCAGGTATTCGTCTTCGTCTCCTCGGGGCCGGAGATCGTGGAGATGCCGGACCTCACGGGCCTCAACCCCACCACCGCGCTCATCCAGCTCGACACCTTGGGGATGACCGCGGACGTGGTGTCCGTGGCCCCGCTGCCCGGCGAGGCGGCGGGACTGATCGTCTCCCAGGATCCCGCCGCCGGGACGCCGATCGCGCCGAGCTCGATCCTCACGCTCTACGTCACCGGGGAACCCGAGACCGGTGAACCCGAACCGCCGCCCGGCGACGATCTGGCGCCGCTCGACGGCGAGACGCCGGCCGTCGAGGGTGGGAGCGACCCGTCCGGACTGCCCGAGCGCCCGGCGCCCGCGGAGGGTTAGCCGCCCGGCGGAGGCGCCGCGGGCGCCAGGTTAAGGAAGTTCGCCAGGATGGCGTGGCCGTCGGTGGTCATCTGCGACTCCGGGTGGAACTGCAGGCCTTCGACGGCCATGGAGCGATGGCGCAGCCCCATGATGACGCCGTCGGCGGTGCGGGCGGTGATCTCCAGGCTGTCGGGAACCGAAGCGGGGTCCACCACCAGCGAGTGGTAGCGGGTGGCTTGCAGCGGGTTGGACGCGCCGGCAAGGACGCCGGCGCCGTCGTGGTGGATCTGCGACACCTTGCCGTGCATCACCGAGGGGGCGCGCACGATCTCGCCGCCGAACACCTCGGCGATGCACTGGTGTCCCAGGCACACCCCCAGGATCGGGCAGCGGCCCGCCAACTCCCTGATGGCGTCGCAGCAGATGCCCGTGTCGGCAGGCCGTCCGGGGCCGGGACTGACCAGCAACGCCTCAGGCGCCAGCGCCACGGCGTCGCGCAACGTGAGCTCGTCGTTGCGCGCCACGATCGTCTCTGCACCGAGTTCGCGCAGGTACTGAACCAGGATGTAGACGAACGAGTCGTAGTTGTCTAGGACCAACACCCGACGTCGCACGGGTGTTGAGGGTACCGGTCGCCTATCCTGCGGACATGGCGAATCCTCCCAAGCGCAAGGTTCAAGGGGGCCGGGTGACCCCCAAGGGAACGCGTCCGGCGGGGGAGCAGTTCCTGCCCCCTGAAGCCAAGGTAAGTCCCGCGTGGGTTCCGATCCTGCTGTTCTCGCTGCTCGCCGCAGGGACGATCCTCATAATCGTGAACTACCTGGGGCTGATTCCGGGCGGCACGAGCAACTGGTGGCTGCTGGCGGGCCTGGGGCTCATCCTCGGCGGGGTGGTCACCGCAACCCAACTGCACTGAAGGTCCCGGGCACCCCGACCGATCCCACCGGTCAGAACCCGGGCGGCGCCGGCCGGGGCGGAGCGGGGCGCGGCGGAGCGGGACGACCCAAACTACATACTCGTACTTCCCCCCAAGCTTTTCCACACTTGTGGGAAACTTTGCAGGCGGGGACCTCACTCCTCGATCGGCGCCATGACCGACATCTCGTCGCCGCAGTGGCGGGGCGGCTCAGGATCCTCCATGGGTGCGATCGTCATGCGGACCTCGGTCCCGCACAAGCTGCAGCGATAGGTGATGCGAACCTTGCGCAACTCGCCCGGCGGTGGCGGCTCGGGCTGCGGCTGCGCCAGCACGCGGAGCACCACGATCCCCGACCAGAGGATCGCCAGGCCTCCGAGCGCGGCGGCGAGCGCCTTGAAGGCCGTGCCCAGAGCACTGGCCAGCACGACGCCGGCGACCATGGCGTCGAATGCGAAGGCCGTCCCGGCGCCGGTCATGCCTCCAACAGTACGGCCACCCCGTGCCCGTCGGCGGCGCCGCCGGCCGCTAGGCCAACTGCGCCGTCGTCCCGCGCCGCCAGGGCCCGCACCAGGCGCGCCACGAGTCCCAGCCCTGTGGCGCCCTGCGGGTGGCCCAGCGCCAGAGAACCGCCGTCAGGATTCAGCGGCTCAGCCCATTCGGCACAGCTGATCTCCCAGTGCACGACATCGGTGGCGAACGGCTCGGCGAGCTCGACGCGCCCGATGCCGTCGGCGGCGATGCCGGCGAGCGCCGTCGCGCACCGCGCCGCCTCGGGCGCCGATCCGCATCCCGCGCCGGGATCGCCGCCCACTGCGGCCGCGGCGGCCACCCTGGCAACCGGTTCCAGGCCGAGCGTGCGAGTCGCCGCCGGCGACGCCACGAGGGCCGCGGCGGCGCCGTCGGCCATGGGTGCAACGGTCGCCGCTGTCAGAAGTCCGTCGCGGCTGTAGAGCCCCTCGGGCAACTGCCGGCCCGGCGCTTCGCCGCCGCCGGGCAGCTCGTCGCCCCCGGGCAGCTCGCCATCGCCGGCGAGGGGCAGCAGTTCGGCCGCCAGACGACCGGCGGTCTGTGCCGCCCGGGCGCGCCGGCGGCTCCGCTGGCCGACCTCCTCGAGCCGATCCCTGTCCACGCCATGGCGCTGCGCCCACCGCTCCGCCGCCGGGCCGGGAGGCAGGTGCGCCTCGCCCGCCGCCGGCGGCAGCGGCAGACCGAAGCCGCGCTGGCTCATGTCGGCGCCGGCGGGGACCGTGCTCATCAGTTCCACCCCGCCCACCAGCACCATCCCGCAGCGGCCCGACCGCACCGCGTCGACCGCAGCGATGAGGGCGACGAGGGACGACGTGTCCCCGGTGCTGACCACGGAGGCAGGAACGCCGGACAGGCCTCCGGCAGCCCGCGCCGCCGCTGCGGCCACGTTGGCCGCCTGTGCCCCCACCGGGGTGGCGCATCCCACCAGCACCTCGTCGACCGCGCCAGGGTCCGCGCCGCTCTCATGAAGCACCGCGGCGAGGACCACGCCGAGCACTTCGGCGGGATGGCGTTGGGCGAAGCGGCCGTGACGGGCGCCGAACGGGCTGCGCCCTGCCCGCAGGATCAGCGCCTCGGGCACGTCAGGCGAGACGGCGATCCCCGGCGGAGACCCGCCCGGCGCGCCGAGACGGCAGCACTAGGATCGGAAACCGCACGGAATGCGGACCAGGCGACCGGAGTCCCCCGTGCGCGCAGCGTCCGGCGTGACTCGACGGGAGGGCCGTGGAAGTAGGCGATTGGGCACTGCTGCTCTTGCGGGTCGTCGTCGGCCTGACGCTAGCCGCACACGGGTACAACAAGTTCTTCGGCGGCGGGCGCATCGCCGGTACGGCGCGCTGGTTCGAGAGCATCGGCATGCGATCCGGCCGGCGCCACGCCATCCTGGCCGCCGGCGGCGAGATCGCCGCCGGTCTGGCGCTGGCTGCGGGTTTCCTCACGGTCCCAGCCGCCGCCGGATTCGTGGGGTTGATGGCCGTGGCATTCTGGGTGGCGCACCGGGGCAAAGGGCTCTTCGTCATGAACGACGGCTGGGAATACACCGCCGTCCTCGCCACGGTGGCCGTGGCGGTCGCCATGGCGGGGCCGGGTGATTTATCCCTGGACGGTGTCATCGGCATCGCCGACGTGCTCGACGGCTGGGTGGGTCTCGCCGTCAGCCTCGGGGGTGGCCTCGTGGCCGCCGCCCTGCTGCTGGCGGTGTTCTATCGCCCTCCCTCCGGTGACGCCTGAGCCGGCGAGACCGTCCTCCGGCTCCCCCTGACCCCTCAGCAGCCGCACCAGAGCCACGATGGCCTTCCTGCTCGGCGTCCTCGTCGCCGCCAGCATCGGCTCGGCGGACTTCCTCAGCGGGATCGCGGCGCGCCGCATGCGCACGTCGGTGGTCGTGACGTACTCGCAACTGTGGGGCCTGGCCCCGCTGGGGATCTACATCGCCGCCAGCGACCGGACCCTTCCGCCGACATGGGATCTCGTGCTGGGGGTCTTCGCCGGCTTCGGGCTGGTGGTGGGCATCGTGTGCCTGGTGCGGGGGCTGGCGGTCGGGCGCATGTCGGTGGTGGCACCGACGACCGCCGCGGTCGGCGCGACCGTGGGCGTGATCTACGGATTCGCAGTCGGCGAGCGCCCGGGGGCGATCGCCGTGGTCGGGGTGGTCCTCGCGATCGCAGCCGTGGTGTTGATCGCCCGCGTCGCTGAGCACCACGAGACGGACGCGCGTGCGCCGCATGCCCACGCCCGCGACACCATCGCCAGCCGCTCCCACGAGATGGTCCTGGCCGTCGGAGCCGGGCTGACCCTGGGCGCCACGCAGATATTCTTCGCGGCCGCCAGCGACGACGCCGGCATGTGGCCGGTGGCCTCCGGGCGCCTGACGGCGGGCGTCCTGGCCGGCGCGTTCGTCCTCGGACGGCTTCGGATCGACGGGCGCCCGGCGCGGCTCACCGCCGTCAGTGCGCGCCTGCTGGCGGGCTACGCCCTGCTCGACACGCTGGGGACCTGCCTGCTGATCGAGGCGTTCCGCCAGGGTCTCGTGAGCCTCGTGGCCCCGGTTGCCGCTCTCTTCCCGGCGGCGACGGTGCTGTGGGCACGGCTCATCCTCCACGACCGGATGAACCGCGGCCAGCTTGCGGGGTTCGGTCTCGGCGCCGCCGGGCTGGTGCTCATCGGCTTGGGCTGAGCCGGCCCGGCTGCCGCTCCCCGCGCTGAGTAGTCTCGCCCGATGCACCTCCGGCCGGCGCCATAGGCCGGGTGAGCATTGGACGTTCTCCTCGGGCTGGCCGTGGCGGTGAGCCTGGGGGTCGCCGATGTGACCGGCGGCGTGGCCGGCCGGCGCCTTGGTCCGCTGCGCACCACCACGGGGGTTCATCTCACAGGTGCCGTGCTGATCGGCATCTACCTGCTCGCCACGATGCAGTCGCTCGGCGGTGCCCACGAGATGCTGCTGTCGTTGGCGGGAGGTGTGATCCTGGCGTTCAGCGCGCTCTGCTTCTACGCGGGGCTGTCGTGGGGTCGCATGGCGATCATGTCGCCGGTCTCCTTCGCCGCCATCGCCGGGTTGACCTTCACCGTCGGGTTGCTGCGCGGCGAGCGCCCCTCGGAACTGGCCGTTGCCGGCGCGATCCTCATCATCCCGGCGGTTGTGCTGGTCTCCCGCCCGGTCCGGACATCCCGGCCGTTCGACCGCAGAGACTCCGAACGGAGGCTGGGTCTCGCCGGCGAGTTGGTGCTGTCGGTGTGTGCGGGCGGCGGCTTCGTGGCGTTCCAGATCCTGCTGCTGGAGATCGGGGTGGCGGACGGCCCGGCACCCTTGCTCATCGTGCGCAGCGTGGGCGGCATCCTGGGGCTCGTCGCCCTGGCGGTGATCCGCAGGAGGTCCCCCGCCAAGACGGCCCCGGTCCCGCAGCGACGAGCAGTCCTGCTGGTGGTTTCGGCGGGAGCGCTGCTGATCCTGTCCCATTCGTTGCTGATCGAGGCCCTGAACAGGGGATTCCTTTCGGTCGTGGGACCGATCACCTCGCTGACGCCCGCTTTCACGGTGCTCGGGGCGCGCATTTTCCTGCGCGAGCACGTCAGCCGCCTCCAGGCGGCCGGCATGGCCGTCATCATTGGCGGGCTGGTCCTGCTGGCACTCGGCTAGCCGGGACCCTGCGGCCGTTCGACCGACCGCCGGGATGTCGCGGTGCGCCGGCGGCCGGGAGGCTCCTCAGGTGACGACGAGAGTGCCGAGGCAGACGGCCGTAACACCGGTGACCAGCGACGCGGCCGCGTAGGCGACGGCGCGCCGGCGGCTACGGCGCCACAGTTCGACGATCTCGACCGCCAGGGTCGAGAAGGTCGTGAGCGAGCCGAGGGCCCCGCCGGCCAGGATCAGCGTTGTCGTCTCGCCGGCGCCGGCGAGCAGCCCCAGGGCGAACGCGCCGGTCACGTTGACCGCCAGGGTGCCCCACGGGAACGAGTCGCGGTTGAGGCGCGCCGACGCCGCTGCCCGCAGCACGGTGGCGACGCCGGCGACGGCCGCGGCGACGGCCGCGGCGAGCGAGGCGGCGGCATAGAGCAGTCCCGCGCCGATCCGTCCCGACTGGACGTGCTCAGCTGTGATCAGCCCGAAGGCCGAGAACGTGGTGAAGCTGCCGCAGAACCCCGCGCCTGCGACCCTGGCGGAGGAACTGCCGGCGGCCCCTTCCGCCAGCAGCCAACCCAGCAGCGCGCTGCCGGCCGCGTTGACCGTCAGGGTCGCCCAGGACGTGGAATCGCCCGGCCAGACATCGTGCAGCCACCAGCGCGCCGCGGCCCCGGCCATCCCGCCGAGGGCGATCGTCGGAGCCGCCCGCAGGTCCATCGGGACCGAAGGTAGCGCCGGTGCGGGACTAGTCTTGCCGGGTGCTTTCCAGCGCTACCCGACTGAACCGCTGAACCATGGACGTCATCCTGGGTGTCGGTGTGGCCGCAGGCCTCGGGCTGGCGGACTTCTTCGGCGGGATGGCGGGCAGGCGCACGGGCCCGGTGCGCACCGTCGTCGGGGCCCAGTTGGTCGGCGGGGCGATCATGGGGGTCTACCTGCTGGCCACCTGGCAGTCGGTCGGCAGCACCCGCGAGATCCTGCTGTCGCTTCTGGCCGGAGGGGCACTGACGCTCGGCGTGGGCTTCATGTACACCGGGTTCACGTTCGGCCGCATTGCGGTGGTCGCGCCGGTGACCGCGTCGGCCATCGCGGTCTTGACGTTCATCGTGGGGCTGGTGCGCGGTGAGCGCCCGTCCTCGCTCTCCCTGGCGGGCGTGGCGTTGGCGATCGTGGCGGTGGTGCTCATCTCGCGGCCGCCCAAGGCGCGCCACGCGGCCGCCCCGCCGGGCGAGCCGGCGCGGCGGATCGGGCTGGGCGGCGAGCTGGGCCTCTCGCTGGCCGCCGGGGCGTCGCTGGCGACCTTCCAGACCACCATCGGCGAGATCGGCGACGCGTCCGGCTTCGCGCCCCTGCTGGTGGTCCGCGCCGCCGCCCTGGCCCTCAGCCTGCTCGCCCTGCTGGTGGTCTGGCGGCGAGCCGGCGCCCCCCGGCTCCGGGCACCGCGGCGCAGCACGGTCGTGCCGGTGGTGGCGAGCGGGCTCCTGTTGCTCCTGGCGCACGCCCTGCTGCTCGAAGCCCTCTCGCTGGGCCTGCTGTCCATCGTCGGCCCGATCACGGCCCTGTCGCCCGCCTTCACCGTGATTCCGGCGTGGCTCTTCCTGCACGAGCACATCAGCCGTGTCCAGGTCCTCGGCATGGCGCTGGCGACCGCCGGGTTAGTGCTCGTGGCGCTCGGCTGAGGGTGACCGGCGCGCCGGGCGAGGGCGGCCCGGCGACCTGGAGGAATCCTCCGGGAGTCGTCCGGGACACCATCGATCGGGCTGACCGCGGCCTACCGTACGACGCGTGCACCTGCCGGTCATGCCGCCGCTGGCCCCGATGCTGGCGCGGGCCGCCGAGTCGCTCCCCAGAGCCGGCACCGACGAGATGTGGTTCGAGCCCAAGTGGGACGGCTTCCGCGCCGTGGTCTTCCGCGACGGCGACGAACTGGAGATCGGCAGCCGCAACGAGCGTCCGCTGACCCGCTACTTCCCCGAGCTGGTCGGCCCGCTGCGGGCGCGCCTGCCGCAGCGCTGCGTGCTGGACGGCGAGTTGGTCATCGCGGGGCGCGGCGGCCTGGACTTCGCCGCCCTCAGCGCGCGCATCCACCCGGCTGCGAGCCGCATCACCCGGCTCGCAGCCGAGACACCGGCGCGTTTGGTGGCCTTCGACATCCTGGCGCTGGGCGATCGCGATCTCACCGGCCGACCGTTCAGCGAGCGCCGCCGAACCCTCGCAGATGTCGCGGCAGAATTCGGCGCGCCGGTGCATCTGACGCCCGCCACCACCGACCGGTCGCTCGCAGCCGCCTGGTTCGAGCGATTCGAGGGCGCCGGACTGGACGGCATCGTCGCCAAACCCGCCGCCGGCACTTACGAGTGCGGCAAGCGCGCCCAGTTCAAGATCAAGCACCGCCACACCGCGGACTGCGTGGTCGCGGGCTACCGCATGCACCGCCGCGGCGACGGGGTGGGTTCCCTGCTGCTGGGGTTGCACGATTCCCGGGGCGTGCTGCACTACGTGGGCGCGGCGTCGGGATTCACGGCGCAGGACCGAGCCGAGCTGGCCGGACTGCTGGCCGAGCATCGACTCGACGATGCGGCGACGCATCCCTGGACGGTCCCGGGCGCCGAGGGGCGCCTGCCCGGCGCCCCGAACCGCTGGCGCTCGGGCGCCGACGCCTGGGTGCCCCTGCTGGGCGCCCCCGTGGCGGAGGTGGCGTACGACGCCGTCCTGGCGGGGCGGTTCCGCCACAGCGCCCGCCTGCTGCGCTGGCGCCCCGATCGCCTGCCCGAGAGTTGCGGCTACGGCCAGATCGTCCGGACTCCCCCCGTGGAGCTAGCGGAGATCTTCGGCGCCGCCGATCCGAGCACAGGATGACGGCCGCAACCCGGCATGCCGGGCCTCGGACGAGTCACAGCGCCGCAAGGGCAGCGAGATTGCACCACCGGTGAGCGACCGAACGCTAGACAGCACGTCGTGAACGCCGATCCCGCCGGAGGCGGAGTCCCCGCTCGCGTGTACCGCCGGCGCAGGCTTCTGCTGCTTGGGGGGCTGATCCTCGCTGTCGCCGTCATCGTCGTAGCGGTCGTCCGCCTCGGCGGTGACGACGCGTCCGAGCCCGACGGGTCCGGCGGCGGCACCGAGACGCCGGCCGTACCGGCGGAACCGCCCACGACGACCGAGCCGCCCACGACGACCACCGAACCGCCGCCGCCCACCACCACGACCACCACCGAACCGCCGCCCACGACGACGACCACCACCGAACCGCCGCCCACGACGACGACCACCACCGAACCGCCGCCGCCCACCACCACGACCACCACCGAACCGCCGCCGCCACCTCCGGTTGCCCTGCTCACTCCGGTGGGCATCCCGATCACTGTCCTCGAGGTGCTCGAGGACGGCTACCTCGTGCGGACGCCGTGCGGGAACACCGCCGAGATCGCCGGCGGCGAGCGCATCGAGCCGGTGCAGGTGGTCCTGGACCCCGGACACGGCGGACCCATCGAGACCGGCACGGTGGGCCCCAACGGTCTCGTCGAACGCGACCTGAACCTCACGCTCAGCGACGCCGTCCTAGCGGAACTCGCCGCGCGCGGCATCGCCGCCGCCACGACCCGCACGGGCGACTACATGGTCCAGTTGAACGTCCGGGTTGAGTTCGCCGACGTCCTCGAGCCCGAAGCGGTCGTGTCGATCCACCACAACGGCCCCACCTGGGACATGAGGGACACTCCAGGGACCGAGGTGTACGTGCAGTCCGAGTCCCCCACCGAGATGCGCCCCGAGTCCGGCCGTCTCGGCGGCCTCATCTACGAGAAGATCACCGAGGCGCTCGGCAGCTTCGAAGGCGTCCAGTGGAGCGGCCTCCCCGACGCCGGCGTGAAGCGCGTCCTGCTGCCCGACGGCACCGACACGTACGCGCTCGTGCGGGGGCCGGCGGCGCCGGCGGTGCTCGTGGAGTACGGCTACCTCACGAACGCCTCCGAAGCTGAGCTGTTCGCCGCCGAGGAGTACGTCGCGGCAGCCGGCGCCGCCACCGCCGACGCCATCGCAGCGTTCCTGGAGTCGGACCGTCCCGGCAGCGGGTTCGTGGAGGAACCCCGCGTCTATGACCCGGGTGGCTTCGATATCCCGTGCGAGGACCCGCTGCTCGAACCGGTGCCCGCTGAGCAACCGGAGGGCGACAGCGGCGAGCAACCGGAGGGCGACAGCGGCGAGCCGGTCGATGAGCAGGAGGGCGAGCCGGCCAGCGAGCCCGCCGACCCCGAAGCCGACTCCGCAGCCGACCCCGCAACAGACTCCGACAGCGACCCTGCATCAGACCGCTAGCCCTGCCAGGCGCCGCGCCGGCGCGCTAGGAGGGTCTCGGGTGGTGCGGCGGCCAGGGGGCGTCGGGTGTTCCTTGCGCGGCGTGCTGGCGGGCCAGTTCCAGCAGCGGCGCCAGGGTGCCGGCCCGGTCCTCCAACCCCGCCTCCACATCGCCGACGGCGCGCCAGCGCTCGGGCATCGTGGCGAGCGTGAAGTCGCCGGGCTCGGCGCCGGCCACCTCCTCCCAGCGCAGCGGTGCCGCCACCCGACCGTCCGGGCCGGGGCGCACCGAGTACGCCGAGGCCAGCGTGCGGTCGCGGGCGTTCTGGTTGTAGTCCACGAACACCCGCCGCCCCCGGTCCTTCTTGCGCCAGGCGCTGGTGATGAGATCGGGCTGGCACCGCTCAGCGGCCCGGGCCAGCGCCAGAGCGGCGTCCCGCACCTCGCTGAAGCCGGCTGCCGGCACGATGCGCACCGCGATGTGCATGCCCCGGCCGCCCGAGGTCCGGGGCCAGCCCGCTAGGCCGAACTCGCCCAGCAGCTCCCGCAGCAGGAAGGCCGCCCGCCGCACCGCCTCGAAATCCAGGTCGGGCGCCGGGTCCAGGTCGACGCGCAACTCGTCGGGGCGGTGCAGCTCGAAACGGCGCACCGCCCAGGGATGCAGCTCCAGGCACCCCAGGTTCACCGCCCAGACGATGTGCGCCAGGTCGGTGGGGCACAGCTCGACGGCGGTCCGTCCCGACGGGAACGCCACGACAGCCGTCTCGAGCCAGTCCGGGCGACGCTCCGGCGCCCGCTTCTGGTAGAAGCTCTTGCCCCCGGCGCCGTCGGGGAAGCGATGCAGCACCGTGGGCCGGCACCAGACACCCCGCAGCGCACCCGGGCCGACCGTCAGGTAGTGGTGGACGAGGTCCAGCTTGGTCTCCCCGCGAGCGGCGAAGAAGACCTTCCCGGGGTTGGAGACGCGAACCTGGCGCCCGTCCGCCTCGACGGTCGTGAAGTCGCCGGCCACCGCGGCAGCCCTTCGGGGTTCGCTCAGCCGCCGGCGCGACGATCCGCCGCCAGCGCCGCGGCCTGCGCCGCCAAGCGCTCGGCGTCGACGCGCCCGCAGAGCTCCGCGAAACCGGGGCGGGGCCCGACCCAGGCGAGGGAGTCCACCGCGCCGCCGGCGCCCGCCGGGGCACTGTCCAGGACCCCAGCCACGTCGGTCACGAGCGTGGCCAGGCGCCGGTACAGGTATGCCTCGGCTCGCCCGGCCGCCAGCCGCGCGGCCAGGGTGACCGCGCCCCGCACCGCAACGTCCCACTGGCCCGAAGAGTCGGGGATGTTCTCGATGCGGCCGTAGCGGGCCAGCACCGCCGCGGCCGACTTCGCCCCCCAGCCGGCCAGGCCGGGAAACCCGTCGGCGCTGTCACCCACCAGCGCCAGGTAGTCGGGGATCGAGGCAGGCGGGACGCCGAAGCGCTCCACCACACCGGCCCGGTCGCTGATGCGGCCACCCCGGCGATCGAACTGCACCACCCGACCGTCGTCGCTCACGCACTGCGCCAGGTCCTTGTCGGGCGTGCAGATCATGATCCGCTCCACGGCGGGATCCGTCGCCGCCCGGGCAGCGGCCGTCGCCAGCGCGTCGTCGGCTTCGTAGTCGGTCATCGCCCAGACAGTGAAGCCGGCGGCGTCGGCCAACTCCTCCAGCAGCGGGAACTGCGCCAGCAGGTCCTCAGCGACGCCCTCGCCGCTCTTGTAGCCCGGATACATCTCGTTGCGGAACGACGGGATCACGTGGTCGGTGGCGACGCCCACGTGGCTGGCGCCGTCGGCCACGAGGCGCAGCAGACCGCTCACCGCCGCCCGGGCGGCGGCCACCTCCCGGCCCTCAGCGGTGCGGTGCGACGGGCGGGCGAAGAACTGCCGGAACAGTTCGTAGGTGCCGTCGACGAGGTGAACCTGCATCGATCCTCCCCCAGCGCCGCGGTCGGCCCCGCGCCTAGGGCTGGACCAGCTCGATCAGCGTGCCGAAGGACCCCTTCGGATGCACGAAGGCGATTGTCGTGCCACGCGAGCCGGGCCGGGGCTGTGAATCCAGTGGAGTGGCGCCAGCGGCGACCATGGCGGCCAGCGCCGCCGCGCAGTCCGCCACCCGGTAGCCGACGTGGTGCAACCCTTCGCCGCGGCGGTCGAGGAACCGCGCCACCGGCGAGTCCGGCCTCGTCGGCGAGATGAGCTGGATGTAGGAGTCGGCCACGGCGAGCAGGGCTTCCTCCACGCCGTCGCGCTCGACGGTCTCGCGGTGCTCCACGCCGGCGCCGAACGCCCGGCGGTGGTAGTCCACAGCGGCCTCGAGGTCTCGCACGGCGATGGCCACGTGGTCGATCTCGGTGAGCAGCACGGCTCCATGATGCCCGACCCGGCGGCGGCGCCCAACGCGCCGGGGCCGGGGCGGCGGCGCCGCTAGCGTGTCCGGAAGAGTTCCAGCCCGCCGCGACGGAGGCCGAGATGAGTCCAACGTTGATCCTGGGAGGCGCCCGGACGCCGATCGGGCGGTTCTCCGGCGCGCTCTCGTCCTTCTCCGCCACCGACCTCGGCGGACTCGCCATCAGCGCCGCCCTCGAAGCCGCCGGCGTCCCCGCCGCCGAGGTGGACTACGTGTTCATGGGACAGGTGCTGCTCGCCGGCGAGGGCCAAGCCCCAGCCCGCGCCGCCGCCGCCAAAGCAGGTGTCTCCCTCACCGCACCCGCCGCCACGGTGAACAAGGTCTGCCTGTCGGGGCTCAACGCCGTCTACCTCGCCGGACGGATGATCGCCGACGACGCCGCCGACGTTGTCGTGGCCGGCGGCATGGAGTCGATGAGCGGCGCCCCCTACCTGCTGCCCGGCGCCCGCGCCGGCCTGCGGGCGGGAGATGCCACCCTCGTGGACTCGATGATGTACGACGGTCTGACCTGCGCCATCGAAGGCCGGTCCATGGGCCTCAGCACCGAACAGCACCTCGCCGCCTTCGAGGGCATCAGCCGCGACTCGCAGGACGCCTTCGCGGCCGCCTCCCACGAGCGGGCGGCACGCGCCACCAAGGACGGGCGCCTCGCCAGCGAGATCACCACCGTCGAGGTGCCTCAGCGGCGCGGCGACCCCACCGTCGTGGCACACGACGAGGGCATCCGACCCGACACCAGCGCCGAGTCGCTGGCCCGGCTGCGCCCCGCCTTCGACCCCGAGGGCACAGTGACACCCGGCAACGCCTCGCAGATCTCCGACGGCGCCTCGGCGCTGGTGCTGGCTTCGGCCGGCGCCGCCGAGCGGCTCGGCGTCACCCCGCTCGCCGAAGTCGTCTCTTACGGCCAGGTGGCAGGCCCGGACACGTCGCTGCTGACCCAGCCGGCGGCGGCCGTCGGAGAGGCCCTCGAACGGAACGGCGCCGAACTCGGCGACATCGACCTGTTCGAGATCAACGAGGCGTTCGCCGCCGTGGTCCTGGCCAGCATGGCCGCCCTCGGCGTGCCGCACGACGTGGTGAACGTCAACGGCGGTGCGGTCGCCCTGGGGCACCCGATCGGCGCCTCCGGCAACCGCGTCCTGCTGACCCTGCTGCACGAACTGCGCCGGCAGGGCGGGGGTCTGGGAGCGGCCGCTCTCTGCGGCGGCGGTGGGCAGGGCGACGCCGCCCTCGTGAGGGTTCCCGCGGCCTCTTAGCGGATACGTTACGGACGTAACATTTCAGACGACCGTCTGAGCAGCGGAAACGGCGCAATCTCGGGTGCCTTGACATCTCCGCGTGAAGTCTGTAACATAAGCCTCGTGGTTCTCATCGGGGTTTGCACGATCTTCCCCTCCCCCGGTGCGACGGTCGGGGCGCTGCCTCGTCGGGCTGCAACGTAGCCCGCGCCCAGCAGCCCATCGAGCAGCGCCTCGACCGTATTCTCCAGCCGGAAGCCCCGCTGGCCGGGCTCAGTCCGCCAGGATGTCCCGCCGACCGGCGAGTGCCCGGCCCAGAGTCAGTTCGTCGGCGTATTCCAGGTCGCCGCCGACGGGGAGCCCGCTCGCTAGGCGGGTGACGCTGACACCGAGCGGTGCCAGCACGCTGGCGACGTACATGGCGGTGGCCTCCCCCTCCAGGTTGGGATTGGTTCCGACGATCACCTCAGTCACGGGCTCAGCGCCGACGCGCCGCAGGAGCTCGGCCATCCGCAGCTGGTCGGGGCCGACGCCTTCCATGGGGTTGATGGCCCCGTGCAGCACGTGGTAGCGGCCCTTGAACTCACCGGTCCGTTCGAAGGCCACGACGTCGCGAGGGTCCTCGACGACGCAGATCAGGGACTCCTCGCGCCGCGGATCACCGCAGATGTCACACAGTTCATCGACGGCGAGGTTGCAGCACCGCCCGCAGAACCGCACGCTGCGCTTCGCCTCGTTGATCGCCGCCGACAGTTCCGCGACATCGCCGGCCGGCGCCTTCAGCAGGTGGAAGGCGATGCGCTGAGCCGACTTCGGACCGATTCCGGGCAGCCGTCCGAGCTGGTCGATCAGCTCTTGGATCGGGGCGGTGTAGCCGCCTGTGGACACGGAGCGTCCGCCTAGGGGGCTTCGAGCTCGACAAGCCTCGAGCCGGGAAAGGCCTGCTGCACCTGCGCCACGCCGCTGCGGTCCTCACGGCTCGGGCGCGCCTTGGGCAGCGACGTGGTCGCTTGGACCTCGCCCAGATGCGGCGAGCTCGGCGCCGAGCCGGACGGAGGATCCGGTGTGCTGTGATCGTCAAGCACGAACTGCACGGTCACGGGACGGTCGAAGCAGCGGCCGAACTCCGCCTCCACCGCCGAGTGGAAGGTCTCGCACCGCTCTAGGGATCCGGGGGTGGGGAACGCCAGCCGGAGGGCCCCTGAGGTGTTCGGAAGGAAGCGCCCGGTGGCGAGGCGCGCACCGGCGCTCGTGGGCAACGATGACAGGGTCCGCAGCGAAGGGAGGATCGCCTCCACCCACGCCAGCACCGCCTCGTCGCGCTGCGGGGGCGGTTCGGGCGGGGGCGGCTCGGGCGGGGGCGGCTCGGGCGGGGGCGGCTCGGGCGGGGGCGGCTCGGGCGGGGGCGGCTCGGGCGGGGGCGGCTCGGGCGCGTCTGCAGGCGCCTGGGGGGTCGCCCGATCGCCGAGCGGCTCGAGCGGCGCGCCTGCGGGCGCACTCGTCGAGTCGCCCCCCCGCGGGGAGGTCGACGACTCGGCGGCTCGGGGGGCAGCGGGCCGTGCTGCCGGCACCGGTGAGGGAGGAGGCTCGGCCAGCCGCGGTTCGTCGTCCGTTCCGGGCGCCGGGGGCTTGGCCCGCGCCAGCGTCTCCCGCACCCCCGCAGCGGCGCCACGGGGCGGCCCCCGCTCCTGAGATGCGTCCCCGGCCGGGCCCCGACGGGTCCGCGGCGCCACAGTCGGCTCTGCGCCGCCGCTCGCCACAGCCGGCGCTGTGCCACCGCCGCTGCTCTCGAGTCGCTCCACTCGTTCAGCCAGGGCCAGCAGCGTGAGACCGACATCGGGATTGGTGAGCCGCACCAGCGCCAGATCCAGGTCGACCCGGGGATCGGGCGCCTCGCGCATCGCCACGAGCGCGTCGGCTAGGAGTTCGAGCGCGAACGTCAGAGCGCGAGGGCGGAGCCGGCCCGCCAGGTCGTCCGCGGCGGCCCGCTCGGCGGCGGGCAGGTGCTCCAGCGGCGCCTTCACGGAGGCGAGGAAGGCATTGCGCAGCCGGCCGAGGAGAGCCTCCCCGAGGATGCGCGGTTCCCGCCCGGCTCGGGCAGCGGCGTCGGCGGCGCTCAGGGCCGCGCCGGCATCCGCGCTCGCCACGGCGTCCAGCACGGCGGTCACCGCATCGGCGCCGTCGGGGGCCCGGCCCGCAGCCGCCACGGCGTCGAGCGCCGAGAGGGTGTCCCGGGCCGACCCGCCGCCGGCGGCCAGCACATAGGCCACATCGGCGTCGGACACCGCCAAGCCCGCGTCGGCGACCACCGCCCGGACATGGCTCTCCAGCGCATCGGCGGCCAGCAGCTCGAAGTGCAGGTGCTGGGTGCGGCTGCGAACCGTCGGCGCCACCTTGTGCGGCTCGGTGGTGCAGAGCACGAACACCACGTGGGGGGGTGGTTCCTCGAGGGTCTTCAGCAGGGCGTTCTCGGCGCCCGGCGTGAGCATGTGCACCTCGTCGAGCACGTACACCTTGGCCCGGCCCGGCGTGCCGAGCGCCACCCGGCTGATGAGTTCGCGAACGTCGTCAACCTTGTTGTTGGAGGCGGCGTCCAGCTCGTGCAACTCGTAGGACGTGCCCGCGGCGATGGAGGAGCAGGACGAACAGGCGCCGCACGGCTCGCCGTCGGTGACGTTCTCGCAGTTGAGCGCCTTGGCCAGGATGCGGGCAGTGGACGTCTTGCCCGTGCCGCGCGGGCCGCTGAAGAGATAGGCGTGACCCACGCGGCCGGTGGCGACCGCGTTTCGCAGCGCCGCGGTGACGTGGGCCTGGCCGATGATCTCACCGAAGCGGGCCGGCCGGTAGCGCAGGTAGAGCGACTGGTGCACCATCGGCGCCGAGCCTAGTGACCCCCCGTGACAGCCATCGGGCGACTGAAGCCGGTGCCCGCCCTCGGATGTGGCGGCCAGGTGATCTGCGGCGCTCCGGGGGGCCGCTGAGAGCTGCTGCCTCCCGGCCCTGACTCGGTTCACGGGCCCCGGTCGCACAGGACCCGGCCGCCACGTCCCAGGACAGTCACCGGCTGCTGCAGGGTACCCTTGTCCGACCTTCCGTGCTCCGGCACGGAGGCGACCGGGAGGGATGCGAGAGCGGACGAATCGGCACGCCTGGAGAGCGTGAGTGGTCTTTCGGCCACCGTGGGTTCGAATCCCACTCCCTCCGCTGCAAGGGCTGCGGGAGCACTGCTGCGACGCCGCCGGACCCGGCGCACCGCCGAGGCTGGCGACCGCCCGGGACGGACGGCGGATGGACACCGAAGCGGAAACGGCGGCGATGCAGACCGCACTGGCCGAGGCGGCGGCAGCGGCCGACCACGGCGACGTGCCGGTGGGCGCGGTGGTGCTGGCGGGCGGCGAGGTGATCGCCCGGCGGCACAACGAGCGCGAGCTCCAGGGCGACCCGACGGCGCACGCCGAGGTGCTGGCGCTGCGCGACGCGGCGGCGGCCCTCGGCGCCTGGCGTCTCGACGGGGCGACCCTGGTGGTCACCCTGGAGCCCTGCCCCATGTGCGCCGGCGCGGCCCAGGCGGCGCGGGTGGCCCGCATCGTCTTCGGCGCCGCCGATCCCAAGGCCGGTGCCTGCGGATCGCTCTACAACCTGGCCGCCGACCCCCGTCTGAATCACGAGATGGATGTCGCCGACGGGCTGCTGGCCAGCGAGGCCGCCCGGCTGCTGCAGGAGTTCTTCGCCGCCCGGCGCCGCTAGCTTGTCCGGCGGAGGGTTGCCAGAGCGGACGAATGGGGCGGCCTCGAAAGCCGTTGTGGCCTCCGGGTCACCGTGGGTTCGAATCCCACACCCTCCGCCCTAACCACAGCCAGATGCAGTATGTATAATACGTACATGCCAAACAAGACGATCAGCGTGCCCGACGACGTCGTGCCGATCATCAACAACCTCGGCGTCCCCTTCTCGAGATGGGTGACCGAGCAGCTTCGCCGCCACTCGGCTCAGTCGACGACCACCTTCGCCCAACAGCTCCTGGCCGATGCCGCACTCGCAGCAGGCGAGCCGTTGACCCGGAGCGACGCACTCGCAGCGGCCGAGCGGATGGAGCGATCTGCGCCGTGGTAGCGCGCGGCGGCGTGTACTGGGTCAACATCGACAAGCGTCGGCCGTGTGTTGTCGTGTCCTCTCACGACGTCCTCGAGGTCGAGGTTTGGCAGACCCATGTTGTGCCGCTGACCTCGAATCTCGACAGAGCCGGCCTCGCCGGCAACGTGCTGCTCAAGTCAGCGGCTACGGGCCTGCCCGAGGACTCCGTCGCGGTGCCGCTCGGGTTGGAGTTGATCGACCGGGCCTGGCTGACGGATTACGCCGGACAACTGCCCGGCGCCCTCATTGATGCCATCGATGACGGCCTCCGAGCCGTGCTCGGACTGTAGCCGGCACGCGGACCTGCGGTCGAAGCCGAACCGATTGCTCACGGGACGATCGTGAAAGCGCCTCCGTCCAGCGGGCGGGTAGGGCCAGGACGGCCTCCCGCACGCGTTCCATCAGGCGAGTGCGGCGATCGTCGCGATCCAGCGCGGGCGGAGCAGGCGACTCAGGGGTGGATGTCACAGGACTCGTTGCACTATCAATTGACTGTCGAGACGAGATCTGTCCGGAGGCGCTGCTCTGCGAGGTCGGCGAAGTGCTCCACGGTCTCGGCGGCGTACCCGATGCGTCCAAGCTCGACGGCCGCTGCCACCGCCGTGCAGAGTCCTCCGAAGGGTTCCCAGATGACACCGCCCGGATCGCTCGAGGCCGCGACGATTCGCCTCATGAATTCCAGCGGTTTCTGGTTCAGGTGGACGGCAGCATTGCGCCCCGGGCGGTGCACGCGCGGTGCCGACCGCAAGCCGTTGCCCTTGTAGCGCTCCTGCCCGTTGAGGGGTGGCGCCGACCACACGTTGGTGAGACCGTGCGCGTGGTTCCAGCAGCCGCGGAGCGCTGCCCACTCGGCGCCGGTCGCCCCTGCGACGCCGTCGAGGGAGAAATAGGGCGCGCCAGCCGGGTCCCCGTGTGAGTTGGCGTAGCCAACGAGCCGTTCCATCATCTCCGGCGGCGGGAAGTACCACAGCCAGTCCTGGGTCAGGTACTTGCGGGTGGCCGCGTTCGCCACGCCGCATGCCTCGTTCGCGGCGCTGAGTGGCAGGCCCGACCGCTGCCACTCGTAGCGCAGCCACTGCTTCGCCGCCATCACGCCGTCGGGCGTGGAGAACTCCAACCGGCGGCGGTAGAGCACGCACAGCTCCGTCACCACCGGAAAACGGCGGATGGTCTCCCCGTTCACGTTGCCAGCGATGTGGCCGAGACCCTTGTCCCACACAATCGACTGGACGTACGTCCAGCCGTGATCCGACAGGAGCGGGTGAACCGTCGCCCAGCCCACCTCTGTGTTCCAGAACCACAGCGTCGTCGCGGGATGCGCGTGCTCCGACCACGCCTCGATGTGGGGCTCGTACCACTCGCCGAGTCCGTCAGGGGTGCGCGGGTCGCCCGGAAACCCCCCAACCCCGTACGCGCCGTCGGAAACAATCACCGTCGGTGCCGGCCAGCCGCCATAGGCGGCCAGGGCATCACCGCGAAACAGGGTCCACTCGCCCGCCGTGCAGTCCCCGCTCGCAGCCACATGCCCTCCTCATCAATGTCTGTTCACAGACTACGCAACCGGTACGACACACCTCGGAATCTCGCCCGCGCCGAAGAGTCGCCTGTGCCGGCCACTCCAAAGCTGCGAGACCGGCGGGCGCGCCGGGCAGGCCCGGCCTCAGTACATGATCGTGCGGGTGAGGTGGTGGGGCCAGAAGGTGGCGTGGTAGCTCTTCCAGAGGCGGAAATCCAGCTGCGGCACCACCAGGGCCAACTCGGCGGGGCGGCGCCGGTTGATGGCGTCGGTCAGCAGCGCCGTGGCGTACAGGGTGTGGGCTCGGATCTCCACCTCCTCGGCGCTGTCGCGGGGGATGTGGTCGCCCCGGTTGACGGCCACCTCCAACTCCGGGGTGTACGACGTGATCCCCATGAGCCGCAGCGCCACTGGGACGATGTAGTCGGCGAAGGCGGTCATGCGGTCCAGGTCGGCCACGGCGAAGTCGCCCGTGGCCGCGAGCGACATGTGCAGCTGCCAGAGCCAGAGCTGCGCCAGCTTGTGGAGGTGCACCTCGTGGCCGCCATGGCAGCTGACGTCGTTGAAGCGGGGGAACTCCACCACCAGGCGCTCCATGAGGCCGTCGCCGCCGGCGTACATGGCGGGGGCGCAGTCGGCCACGAAGCGGTGGGCGGCCCCGCCGTAGCGCTCGCTCAGCGTGCGGCCCGCCGCGTTCAGGATCTCGACACGCTCATCGATCATGGGGATCTCGATGTTGCCGCTGAACACGCCGGCAAGGTCGTCGCGGTCGATCTCGGCGAGGAAGCCGCCGTCCAGCAACGGCACACCCTCAGCCAGCGCCCGGTTCACGCAGGCGAACATGGCCTCGCTGTCGGACCACTCGCGGCCCTGGTAGGTGCAGGCGAACTTCACGCCCGAGTCGAAGTCGCTGAAGGCGAAGTTCAACACCGCGTAGAAGAACGAGACGTCGATGATCTCCGCCGGGTCCGTCCGGTCGCTGAAGGCGGCGTCCATCGAGCCCGCCGGGAAGGTGAACTCCTCATAGGCCATCCATGAGGCCACCTGCTCAACCGCCTCGACGTGCGTCGTGACGTGACGGGAGCGGTCGATCACGCCGGCGACGGACCGCAGGACGGGCGAGGACCACACCTCCGAATCGTGCATGTGCTGCTCCCGTCGCTCGATGGATCGGCCGGTGGCCGCCCGGCCCGCCGCTGCGACGGGCCGGATTTGCGGGCAGGCTATGGCACGCGCCGCCGCGCGTGCGGCCCGTGACGAAGGAGACGAACCCCATGATCCGAGACACGCCATACGAGCCGGGTACGCCCTCGTACGCTGATCTGGCCAGCCCCGACCTCGACGCCTCGCGGGCCTTCTACGGTGCCCTGTTCGGCTGGACGGCCGAGGCGTCAACCGAGCCCGAGGCGATGGGCTACACGGTCTTCAATCTGGGAGACGCCGCCGTGGCCGGCCTCGGACCGGTCTTCGGGGACGCGCCGCCCCACTGGAACACGTATGTGACCGTCGCCGATGTGGATGCAGCGGCCGCCACGGCGGCGGCGGCCGGCGGGCAGGTGATGGCGGAGCCGTTCGACGTGTTCACCGCGGGTCGCATGGCGGTCATCGCCGACCCCACAGGCGCGGCGCTGTCACTGTGGCAATCCCGCGACCACATCGGCGCCGAGGTGCGGATGGAGCCGAACACCCTGTGCTGGCACGAGTTGAACACCCGCGACCCCGAAGCCGCCACGGCGTTCTTCGGAACGCTCTTCGGCTGGGAGGCCCGCCCGGTCGGCTCGCCCGGCATGGAGTACACCGAGTTGCGCCTGGGCGAGACCGGCGTCGCCGGGATGATCACCATGGACGAGAACTGGCCCGCCGAGGTGCCCCCGCACTGGATGGTGTACTTCGCCGTCGGTGACTGCGGCGCCGCGGCGGCGCAGGTGGCCGAACTGGGCGGCGAGGTCCACGTACCGCCCACCGACATCCCCGGGGTCGGACAGTTCTCCGTCCTCGCCGACCCGCACGGAGTCACATTCTCGGTCATCGCGCTCGACGAGGTGCCCGCCTAGCCCGGACTCCCGCGACGCTCCGGCGACAGACCGGCGCGCCGGGGGCTGGGAGACGGACCGGACATCGAGCAGCCGTCGGGGGACACGGGGCGCGCCGATGGGGGTTGGAACGCAACGCGGGCAGACTGAGGCCCCTGACACACAAGCCGCTCCGCCGAACGGCGCCCAGCGGCCCGCCGGTCGACGAAGGAGACACTCCCCATGGTCCGACACACCGCATACCAGCCCGGAACGCCGTCGTGGGCCGACGTGACCAGCCCCGACCCAGACGCCGCCCGCGCCTTCTACGGCGCGCTGTTCGGATGGACAGGCGAGCCGGCCGCCGAACCCGAGGCGCGCGGCTACACCGTCATGATGCTGGGTGATGCCGCCGTTGCCGGTCTGGCCCCGACGTTCGGGGAGATGCCGGCCGCCTGGAGCACCTACGTGACCGTCGCCGACGCCGACGCCGCCCTCGAAGCGGCAGCCGCCGCCGGGGGCCAGGTGCTCATGGGCGCCATGGACGTGCTCGACGCCGGCCGCATGGCCGTCATCGCCGATCCGAGCGGCGCCGCGCTGTCGCTGTGGCAGCCCAACAGCCACATCGGCGCCGAGGTGCGGATGGAGCCGAACGCCCTGTGCTGGGTCGAGTTGAACACCCGCCAACCCGACGTCGCCGTGGACTTCTTCCACGCGCTGTTCGGATGGCAAGCCAACCAGGTCGGCGGACCGCTCGAAGAGGGCGGGACCGGATTCGACTACATCATGCTGCAACTCGGCGACACACCCGTCGGCGGCATCATCACCATGGACGAGAACTGGCCGGCCGAGGTGCCCCCGCACTGGATGGTGTACTTCGCCGTCGGTGACTGCGACGCGGCGGCGGCGCGGGTGACCGAGTTGGGCGGGGAAGTCTGCGTGCCGCCGACGGACATCCCGCCGGGCCGGTTCGCCGTCGTGAACGATCCGACCGGTGCGACCTTCACGATCATCGCCCTGAACCCCGAGATGTTCGGGTAGCACCGTGACACCGCAGAGAGGCGCCGGGGCGCCGCGGATCATGATCGTGGGCAGCACGATGATGGACCTCGTGGCCTACGCCGACCGCCTGCCCGAGGCCGGCGAGACGGTCGTGGGCGCCTCGTTCCAGGCCGGCTTCGGCGGCAAAGGCGCCAACCAGGCGGTCATGGCCCGCCTGCTTGGCGCGGAGGTGTCGATGGTGTGCTGCGTGGGCACTGACGGCTACGGCACCGAGACCCTCCAGAACTTCGCCGACCGGGGCATCGACACCACCTGGGCACGCCGGGTGCCGGGCGCCAGCGGCGTGGCCCCCATCTGGGTCGAGAGCGGCGGCCAGAACCGCATCATCATCCTGCCCGGCGCCAACCTGGCGATGGATCCCGAAGTGGCGGTAGCCGCGGTGAACGACGGGCCGGCACCGGGTGTCGTGGCCGGGCAGTTCGAGATCCCCCAGAGCGTGACTGCCGCGGCTTTTGCCGCCGCCCGTCGCCGGGGCGCCATCACCGTCCTGAACCCGGCCCCGGCCGCCCCGCTGGAATCGGAACTGGCGGCCGAGGTGGATTGGCTGATCCCCAATGAGGTGGAGTTGGCAGCCTTGGCCGGCCACGCCCACGCCCACGACGACGACCTGCCGGGCGACGATCTGCTGCGGTCCGTGGCCGAGCGGGTGGGCTGCCGCCTGCTGGTGACCCTCGGCGAGGCCGGCTCGGCGCTGGTCGCCGCCAGCGGCGAGGTGCTGCGCATCGGTGCCCCCGCCGTCGACGCTGTCGACACCACCGGCGCGGGCGACGCCTTCGTCGGCGGCTTCATCTGGGCCCTCGCCGGCGGCCGCAGCGAAATGGACGCCGTCGGTATCGCCACCACCGTCGCCGCCGACAGCGTCACCCGCCCGGGCACCCAACTCTCCTTCGCCGCCCCCGAGGCCTACGAAAGGCTCCTGGCCGACATCTGAGCCGCGTTGGATCTGACTGTCGGCGCCAGTTCGCCCGTCCCTCGCCCCGCCGGGCTCAGCGACGACTCGCTCGCCGACCAAGTCGGCGATTCTCGAGTGAAGTGTCCTCGACGCGGCGATAGCGAGCCGTTCGCCGGGCGCCTGTCATCTGGAGTTTCTCGTCCTTCGCTAAGCGTCGCAGCAGTCGCGAGGCTTGATCGGGTGCGATCCGGCACAACTCGGCCGCCTCAGCGCGTCCGATCGAGCCGTGCCGGGTGACGTAGGTAAGGATCATCTGCTCCTGCTGTATCGGGTCAAAGCCGCGTGTACGGACGTAAGCAGCCGATTCACCCATCTCCTTGTACAACTCGGCGGCCAGGTGATAGTTGCGACCCCTGCCTTCGCCGCGGGATTCCAAGAGGCCGCGTTCAACGAGCGAATTCAGAACTGATCGAGCCTCGTCGGCCCCGACCTGGAGCAGGTCACCTGCGCGGCCCGAAGTAACTCGACTCTCAACTCGCACCTCGTGGAGCACCTGCAGCGTGCGGAGGTCGAGCGGTTCACCGTCACGTTCGGAAGCCGCAATGAACGAAGCGAGTTCCCGGTCGGCTGGGCCTGCCGGCAGTCGAGCTTCGACCCACGCACGTGTCGATCGTGAGTAGTCAGGTCGAGATCGTCCCAGGGCCAACTGGCTCCTGAACGCCCGGTTGACACCGCGGCCTGTCCGCTCGACCAGCCCGGCGCGTTTGAACGCGTCAGCGATTAGCGGGTTCCGGGCTTGCGGCGGCGCTGTCAGGAGGTTGTCAATTGTGATCCCCCCGGGAAATGCTCCGGCGCTTGTGACCGCCAGATCCTGCGATCCCTCGATGGCTACCCGCACTTGGCCGATGACCGAGTAGTCGCGATGGACGAGTGCGTTGGCAATCAGTTCCCGGACAGCGATGTCGGCGTAACGCGGAAGCCCGATGCGGAAGAGCCCGACGTTGATCTCCTCCTCCGGGTTGTAAGGCTTGACGGCATCGGCGAGTTCCAGCATGGCGCGCAAGATTGGAGCATCAAGTTCGCGGTTGACTCGTACGGCATCATGCTCGTCGAGTGCCTGGAACACGATGGAATGGGTCGGCACGAATGTCCGAAGTGCGCTAGGCGTACCGAACATCAGCGCCGCTCCGAGCGTCAGCGTTCCATCGACAGTCCGGAAGCCCAGTGCGGACAGGAGATCGCCATCAGAGAGTCCGGAAAGGGCGGCGTCACCTCCGGCTCCAGCGAGGCGCCGGAAGCGATCGAGTTCGGCGGTGTCGAGGTCGGAGGCGGACAGTTCGGCTAGCGGGAGGGTCGACAGGTCCTGGAGCCCCAGCAGGGTCGTACGCGCCTGAACTTCGTGAGGCAGCATCGGAAGACACTCAGGTTTGCCGTTGACATCGATCGCCCGGCGGACATACGTCCCGGAGGTTGTCGCGACAAGCGACTTTGCCTGCGGCACGCCGACGACCACGACATCGAGATCCTCCAACCGCTCCACAGAGACGTTGACGGGAAGCGGAGGAGAGGTCTTGTTGGCGATCAGCGCCTCAAGCCTGCGACCTTGGGTCGTATGGCCGTGGCGGGGTCGAGCTCCAACCACTGTGCCGTCGTCTTTGACGCCGAGCAGGAGCCAGCCCCCGTCGCCGTTGGCGAGGCAAACGATCGCCTCCGTCAGCTCATCGTCATTGGCGTGTCTCTTGAACTCGACCGTGTAGGTCTCGCCGTTGGCGATCAAGCGCCTGAGATCTGGTTTCATCGAGAAGAGATTATACATTTTACTTTGCGCGTTAGCAAGTCACGTAAAGTTCCGCGCATAACTTTACAACCCCGCTATTTCAAACCCGCCACGCCGGGGACTCGAGTGGACTCGTGGGGCAAGGCGGGCTCTTGCGGCTATGCGCATCCCTTTGCGCGTTCATTTTTTGCATTGCACTAGTCGCAATACTTTGCAATCCGCAGCAAGCGGGGCGAACGGCCCGCGTGAACCCCGGGGAGGCTCGGGTCCAGCCGACGGATGCGGGGTCGTCAGCCCAGGGGTGGGCGGTGGACGACTCGGGTCTCGCGGCGGCTGGTGAGCCAGGCACCGAACAGCACGACCGCGATTCCGGCACAACGAGAACGCGGTAGGGCAAAGGAGACTTGTGGCGGAGAGGGTGGGATTTGAACCCACGAAGGGCTTGTGACCCTTACTCCCTTAGCAGGGGAGCGCCTTCAACCGGACTCGGCCACCTCTCCGTGAACGCAACATGATATCCGGCCGGCCGGCGCAGAACCCAGCGGAGGGCCCGTCGGTAGGCTCGCAGCATGAGCAACCAGCCGATCTCTTCGTTTCCCGTCCCGGACCTCGACGACATCCCCGAAGACCTCCGCGAGCGGATCGACGAGGTGGCGGCCAAGACGGGGTTCGTGCCCAACGTGTTCCTGGCGCTCGCCCACCGGCCGGCCGAGTTGCGTGCCTTCCTGGCGTACCACGATGCCTTGATGGCGGCTGAGGGCGGTCTCACTCCGGCCGAGAAGGAGATGATCGTGGTGGCCACCAGCGCCGCCAACGACTGCCTCTACTGCACCGTCGCCCACGGTGCCGTGCTCCGCATCCGCTCCAAGGACCCGCTGCTGGCCGACCAGCTGGCCATCGACCCCACCCAGGCCGACATCAACGACCGCCAGCGCGCCATGGTCGACTTCGCCCTGAAGATGTGCCAGGAGCCAGCCAGCATCGGCCCTGCCGACTACGACGGACTCCGGGACCACGGCTTCAGCGACGAGGACATCTGGGACATAGGCGCCATCACGGCACTGTTCGCCATGTCCAACCGCATGGCCCACCTCACGGCGATGCGCCCCAACGACGAGTTCTTCACAATGGGCCGCGCCTGACGCGGAGCGCCCCCCAGGACAACCCCAAACCCGCGAGGGCGGGGATGCCGGTGGTGCCCGGACAGACGCGGGAGGCCGCTGGCGGCCGTGTGTTGGCCGCCGGCGACTCCCTCAGGGGTTGGCTACTCGCCGCCCTCGTTCAGGACGACGGTGGCGCGGCTCCAGCTGCCGCCGCTGGCGTCGAGACCCTCGGCCTCAAGGTTGGCGATGGCCTCGAGCGCGATGTCTGTGCGGTAGGCCTCACCCTCCGGTTCAGCCGAGAGGATTCCCTCGGTCACCGCGACGTCGACGGTCTGGTCCCACAGAGCGTCGTCCATGACACCGATGCCGTTGGTGGACGGCCAGATGAGGGCGTTGATCTCATTCAGCTGCCACGTCTGGTGCGACCGGCCCAACGTCGGGGCGTTGTCCAGTACCACGTCCACGCAGGCATCCGCCTGGTCGCGGCACCAGATCCACCCGGCCAAGGTGCCCTGCACGAACCGCACGGCGGTGTCGCGGTAGGCGACGTCGCTCTCGAGAAGGCCGGCGTCGGCCCAGATGGCGTCCTGCAGCATGGCCGTGCCCACGTCGTTCCAGTTGATGACCACGAGGTCCTCCGGCTGGAACAGCTCGCCGGTTTCGGGGTTGACGGCCTCCAGCACCTGGGCGTACTCGTTGTAGATCATGGCCTGGGCGGCGTCGATCTCCCGGTTCAGCAGCGCCGACATGTCGAAGTTCTGCTGGACGAGGGTCACGTCGCTGTCGGGGTCGATGCCGTTGCGGCGCAGACCGGCCAGCAGCTCGAACTCGTTGCCGAAGCCCCAGTTGCCGACCGTCTTGCCCTCTAGATCCTCGACGCCCTCGATGCCCGAATCGGCCCAGGACACCTGCAAGGTGGCGCTCCGCTCGAAGATCTGGGCGATGTTCACGACATTCGCCCCCTCCTCGCGAGGCACCAGCCCGCGCGGCACCCATGACACGGCGAAGTCGGCGCCGCCGGAGTCCAGCACCGGGATCGGCACGATCTCCACACCGCCTTCCAGGATCGTCACGTCCAGGCACAGGTCCTCGTAAAGGCCCTGGTCCTTGGCGGCGTAGTAGCCGGCGAACTGCGACTGGGTGAACCACTGCAACTGCACCGTGACCTCAGTCAGCCCGTCACACCCTTCCTCGGCCGGCGCGGGCGCAGGCTCAGGTGCGGGTGCCGGCTCGGCCGGGGGAGGCGGCGGCGGTGCCGCCTCCTCCTCGTCCTCCCCGCCGCACGCAGCAGCCACCAGCGCGACGGCCAGCAGCGTCGCCAGCAATCGCCAGACAAGTCGCTTCTTCGAGGTCTTCATCCTCTTCCCTTTCCGTATTCTCTTTTCCCCTTTTCTCAGCGGGCGGGTTGCGAGGAACCCGCCCGGAGATCTGTTGCCGCCGCTCAGCCGGCTGCTGTGGCCCTGACGTAGCGGCCTGTCACGAGTCGTTCGAGGATCAGGGCTGCGAAATAGAGCGCGATTCCGACGATGCTGCCGGCCACGACCGCCGCCCAGGCCACGTCGTATCTCGTGAACTGCGCATTCTGCGTGATGATGTTGCCGAGGGTGTCCTGACGGCCGCCGAAGTACTCCACGACGATGGCGGCGATGACCGCCAGTGAGGCCACCAGGCGCAGGGCCGTGAAGAAGAACGGCAAGGCGTTCGGGATGCGGACCGTGCGCATGATGCGCCAGTCGCTGGCCGCGTAGGACTGCATCAACTCGACCTGTTCGTCGCCCACCTCGGTTAGGCCCCTGGCGGTGTTGATGAACACCGGGAAGAAGACGAGCAGCACCACGACGGCCTGGTTGGAGCGCGGCGAGGTGATGCCCAACCAGTTGTTGAACAGGGGGGCCAGAGCGATGATCGGGATGGCGTTGATGGCCACCGCCAGCGGGGTGAGCGTCTCGTTCGCGGTGCGGAACCGTGTGACGATCAGAGCGGCCACGACGCCGAGCACGACACCGCCTGCGAGTCCGCTGAGGATTATGAAGCCCGTGACACGCGAGGCCATCCACACTTCGGAGATGTTCTCGCCCAGCGCGACTGCTATCTCGCTGGGCCGCGGCAGGACGAATCCCTCGGGGTCGCCGATCCACAGCACCAACTCCCACAACCCCAGCGCCGCCGCCCCGAAGACGGTCGGCGGCAACCAGGCGCCCCCGCGCAGGAACTTCATGTGCCCTCCACTGAGCGCAGCGTGCGGCGCACCAGCGACACGCTGCGGAAGAACTCCTCGGTGTCGCGCACCAGCGGGGTGCGTTCGGGCAACTCGATGGGGATCTCCGCTGCGATCCGCGCCGGCCGGGCCGACATGACCGCCACCCGCGTCGACAGGAACACCGCCTCGGGGATCGAGTGGGTGATGAAGATGACCGTCGTGGCCGTCTCCCGCCAGATCTTCAACAACTCGGCCTGCATGTGCTCGCGGGTCATCTCGTCGAGGGCGCCGAACGGCTCGTCCATCAGCAGCAGAGCCGGCTCGAAGCTGAGTGCCCGTGCGATGGCGACACGCTGCTGCATCCCTCCCGAGAGTTCGCTGGGGTAGTGCGAGTCGAACCCGCCGAGGTCCACCAGCTTCAGCATCTCGACGGCCCTGGCGCGCCTGCGGGACTTCGACCAGCCCATCAACTCCAGCGGCAGTTCCACGTTGCGGATCGCCGAGCGCCAGTCCAGCAGCCCCGCCGCCTGGAACACCATCCCGTAGTCGCGCGCCAGGCGGGCCTCCTGCGCGCTGCGGCCGTTGACCGACAACTCGCCGGCCGTGGGCTCGATGAGGCCGCCGACCAGCCGCAGCAGCGTGCTCTTACCGCATCCGGAGGGACCGATGATCGACACGAACTCCCTCGGCCGAACCGCCAAGTCGAGATCACCGATAGCGGTCACGGCGTTGGGCCGGTCGGGGTTGAAGGTCTTCTCCAGGCCGGCGATCTGAAGCACCAGTTCCTCGGCGGCTGCTCCGGGGACTCCCTGCGGTTCCGGTGTACTCATCGTACGAACTCCCCTCGCCGGGCCAGCACGAGACGCTCAGCGAGTGCCACCGCGCCGACCGCCACCAGTCCGGTGAGGCAGGCGCCGATGACCGCCACGTAGAGCCGCTCGGGTCCGGTGATGTACTTGCCGGCGAAGTCCAGGATCAGCCTCCCGAGGCCGCCGCGGACCCCCGCGGAGATCTCCCCCACGATGGCGCCGACCACACTGGCGGTGGCGGCGATGCGGAACGCCGGGAACAGGAATGGCAGCGACGCCGGCAACTGCAGGCGCCGCAGCACCTGACGCCGGCCGGCCGCGTAGGACTGCATCAGCTCGGTGGCCTCAGGGGACGGCGACTGCAACCCGCGCAGCCCGTTCACCGCAACCGGGAAGAACGTGAGGTAGGTGGCGATCAGCGAGACCGACATCCAGTCCTCCCACTCCCAGGGCAGGAAGCCGAAGTTGGTGCGGCCCCACACCACCACGATGGGGGCGATGGCGATGAGGGGAACCGTCTGGCTGGCGATCACGTAGGGCAGCACACCTCGCTCGGCGCGCCGCGACTGCAACAGCACCACCGCGATCGCCAGCCCGATGATGGTGCCCGCGCCGAACCCCACAGCCGCCTCGCGGAGCGTGAACAGGGCACCGTCGAAGGTGAGCTTGCCAATGGTGGTCCCTCCCTCGCGAGGGGCCTTGCCGAACTCGGCCAGGATGTCCAGCACCGGGGGCATGTTCTTGTCGTCGCTGCGGGGCAGGAACGAACCCACCACCCACCAGTCCCGCTGCGTGTCGTCGATGGCCTGACCGACGGCCTTGTAGCCGGTGTACAGCAGCGCCAGCGCCACCAGGAAGGCGGCGAATATGAGCGATCGGCGAACTCTGTTGCGGCGCGGCGGCGAACTGGTGGCCACGGGCGGCTAGCCGCCCATTGCTGCGATGATTCCGCCGTAGGCCTCGAGCGTCTCGTCCGGCTGGTCGTGCATCAGGTAGACGGCGAACTGGTCCACCCCCAGCTCGGCCAGTTCCTCGAGTCGCTCCACATGCGCCTCGGGCGGGCCGAGGAGGCAGAACCGGTCCACGATCGCATCGGGCACGAAGTCGGTGTGGGTGTTCTCGGAGCGGCCGTGCTCGCTGTAGTCGTAGCCCTCCCGGCCCTCGATGTAGTCGGTGAGCGCCCGCGGCACGCCCGAGCCGGCACCGCCGTAGCGCGCCACCAGGTCCGCCACGTGGTTGCCGACCATGCCGCCGAACCAGCGCACCTGGTCGCGCTGGTGCGCCAGGTCGTCACCCACGTAGGCGGGGGCGGCCACGCAGATCGTCAGCGCGTCGGGGTCGCGGCCGGCCTCGGCGGCGGCCTGCCGCACCGCACCGATGGTCCAGGCGGCGATGTCCACGTCGGCGAGTTGCAGCACGAAGCCGTCCGCCTGCGCCCCGCACAGCGCCAGGGCCTTCGGCCCGTAGGCCGCCATCCACATCGGCAGGCTGCCCGCGCCGCGCCACGGGATCCGCAGCGGCTGGCCGTTGTAGGTCACCTCGCGTCCTTCGGCGAGTCCCTTGATGACCTCCATGGCCTCGGCCAGCGTAGCGAGGCTGCACGGACGGTTACCGATGACCCGCATGGCCGAGTCGCCGCGCCCGATGCCGCACACGGTGCGCTCCCCGAACATGTCGTTGAGCGTGGCGAACAGCGAGGCGATGACCGACCAGTCGCGTGTGCCGGGGTTCGTGACCATCGGACCCACCACCATGCGCTCGGTGGCCGCCAGCATCTGCGAGTAGATCACGAACGGCTCCTGCCAGAGCACGTGGGAGTCGAAGGTGTAGGCGTGACTGAAGCCAAGCTCCTCGGCCCGGGCGGTGAGGTCGACGACTCGCTGCGCGGGCGGGTCGGTCTGGAGGACAAGGCCGAAGTCCATACCGGTTCCTTTCTCCGAGGCGGTTCCCGCCGACGCTCTCAGCGGTTCCGCGGGAAACCCAGGTCGACGCTGCTGGTCGCCGGATCGGGCCAGCGGCTGGTGACGACCTTGGCGCGGGTGTAGAAGTGGATGCCCTCGGGGCCGTACATGTGCGTGTCGCCGAACAGCGAACCCTTCCAGCCCCCGAAGGAGTAGTACGACACCGGCACCGGGATCGGCACGTTGATGCCGACCATTCCGGCCCCCGCCTCGAACTGGAAGCGCCGCGCCGCGCCGCCGTCCCGGGTGAAGATGGCGGCGCCGTTGCCCCACGGGTTGTCGTTGACGAGCCGCACCGCCTCCTCGTAGCCGGCGACCCGCACCACGCTGAGCACCGGACCGAAGATCTCGTCGCGGTAGCAGGCCATGTCCGTGGTGACGTGGTCCAGCAGCGAGGGGCCCAGGAAGTAGCCGTCGAGGTTGGCGGCGTCGGGTCGGCCGTCGCGCACCACCACCGCGCCGGAGGCTCGGCCGCCGTCGATGTAGCCCGCCACGCGGTCGCGGTGCTCGGCGGTGATCAGCGGACCCATCTCGGCGTCGGGGTCCTCGAGGCCGTCGCCGATGCGGATCTTGTCGAGGCGGGCGTCGATGGCAGCCACCAGCGGTTCGGCCACGTCGCCCACGGCCACCACCGCCGAGATGGCCATGCAGCGCTCGCCCGAGGAGCCGTAGGCGGCGCTCACGGCGGCGTCGGCGGCGAGTTCCACGTCCGCGTCGGGCAGCACGATCATGTGGTTCTTGGCGCCTCCGAGGGCCTGCACCCGCTTGCCGTTGCGGGTGCCGGTCTCGTAGATGGCCCGCGCCACCGGCGTGGAACCCACGAAACTGGCCGCCGCGATGTCGGGATGGGTCAACAGGCGGTCCACGGCTGCCTTGTCACCCTGCACGAGGTTCACGACCCCTGGCGGCAGCCCGGCCTCGGCCAGCAGTTCCATCGTGAACAGCGGCGCCGAGGGATCCTTCTCCGACGGCTTCAGCACGAACGTGTTGCCGCAGGCGATGGCGTTGGGGTACATCCACATGGGGACCATGGCCGGGAAGTTGAACGGGGTGATGCCCGCCACGACACCCAGCGGCTGGCGGATGGAGTACACGTCCACGCCGCTGGAGGCCTGCTCGGTGTGCTCGCCCTTGAGCAGCTGACCCGCCCCGCAGGCGAACTCGATGTTCTCAAGGCCGCGGCTCACCTCCCCCGCCGCGTCGGCCAGCACCTTGCCGTGCTCGGCGGTGAGCAGCCGGGCGATGTCGGTGCGGTGGCGGTCCACCAGGTCCCGATAGCGGAACAGGATCTCGCTGCGCCGGCTCACCGGAACCTCCCGCCAGAAGGCGAACGCCTCACGCGCCGAGGCCACCGCGGCGTCCACCTCGGCGACGGTGGCGAAGTCCACCTCGCCGGTCTGGATGCCCGTGGCCGGGTTGTACACGGCGCCGCGCCTCTCGCCGGTGCCCGGCGTCAGTTGCCCGTCGATCCAGTGATGAATCCGATTCATGTCCGCTCCGTGCTCATTGGTCGTTCCTCGGTTCCCGCCCGGCCGGCCGCGCGGCCCCGCCTTACAGCAGATACTGCGACAGGCTCCGCCGCAGGTACTGGCCGTCACCCGCGCTGCCGAGGTAGGCGCCGGCGTCGACGACGACCCGGCCCCGCGACAGCACCGTCTCGACGGCGCCGGCGATCTCGAAGCCTTCGAAGCACGAGTAGTCCATGTTCATGTGGTGCGTCTCGGCGCTGATGCGACTCACCGCCGTGGGGTTGTAGATCACCACATCGGCATCGGCGCCCGGCGTGATGCTTCCCTTGCGGGGGTAGAGCCCGAACATGCGCGCCGGGGTGGTGGCGCACGTCTCCACCCAGCGCTCCAGGGACAACTCGCCCTGCACCACACCCTGGTAGATGAGGTCCATGCGGTGCTCCACCACGCCGAGCCCGTTGGGGATCGAGCGGAAGTCGTCGCGGCCCAGTTCCTTCTGCTCCTTCATGCAGAACGGGCAGTGATCGGTGGCCACCACGCACAGGTCGTTGGTGCGCAGACCCCGCCACAGGTCGGCGTGATGGGTCTCGTGGCGGCTGCGCAGCGGCGGCGAGCACACGTAGCCGGCGCCGACGAAGCCGGGGGCGCCGAGGTGCTCCTCCAGGTTGAGGTAGAGGTACTGGGGGCAGGTCTCGGCGAAGACGTTGCAACCCTCGTTGCGGGCGGCGGCCACGTGCGTCAGGGCTTCGGATGCCGACAGGTGCACGAAGTACACCGGCGTGCCCGCCACGAGCGCCAGTTGGATGGCCCGGTAAGTGGCCTCCCCTTCCAGGCGGGGCGGCCGGGTGATGCCGTGGTACACCGGGTCGGTCTGGCCGCGGGCGGCGGCCTGCGCGGCGATGACGTCGATGGCGATGCCGTTCTCGGCGTGCATCATGATGAGCCCGCCGTTGTGGTGGGCCTGCTGCATGGCCCGCAGGATCTTGCCGTCGTCGCTGTAGAGCACGCCCGGGTAGGCCATGAACAGCTTGAAGCTGGTGATGCCGTCGTTGACGAGCGTGTCCATCTCCTTGAGCGACCGCTCGTCGATGCCGCCGAGGATCATGTGGAAGCCGTAGTCGATGGCGCACTGGCCTTCGGCCTTGGCGAACCAGGCGTCGAGGCATTCCCGCACGTCCTCGCCTTCGCGCTGGACGGCGAAGTCGACGATGGTGGTGGTGCCGCCGTGGGCTGCGGCACGGGTGCCGGTCTCGAAGGTGTCCGAGGCGTAGGTGCCGCCGAAGGGCAACTCCATGTGGGTGTGGACGTCGACGCCGCCGGGTACCACGTAGCGGTCGGCGGCGCTGATGACAGCCACGTCGCCGCTGAGCCTCAGGCTCTCGGCGATCTCGCTGCCGGGGGCGACGACCGCCTCGATGGTCTCCCCCGACACGACCACGTCGGCTCGGACGCGTCCCGTGGCGCTGACGACGGTCCCGTCGGCGATGAGCGTGCGCATGGCGTCCTCCTGTTCAGTGTTCGGCGGGGCGTCGCCCCATGTGCGTTCGGTGCGCGGCGGCTGGCGACCCTCCCCGTGCTCTAGCGCAAATCCGCCGCGGCGGCTGCCAGGATCTCGACCGCCTCGTCGATCTCGGCGTCGGAGACACACAGCGGCGGGGCGATGCGCAGGACGTTGCCGTAGAGCCCGCCCTTGCCGACCAGCAGCCCGCGCCGGTGCGCCCCCTCGTGCATCGCCGCCGCGGCCGCCGCGTGCGGTTCGCGGCCACCCGGATGGTTGAACTCCATCGCCAGCATCAGGCCGCGGCCGCGCAGCTCGGCGATCTCCGGCGTCGCGTCGACCACCGGCTCGAGGCCGAGCCGCAGGCGGTTGCCCATCTTGGCGGCATTGGTCTGCAGGTCGTGGTCCAGGAGGTACTCCAGGTTGGCCAGCGCCCCCGCGGCCGCCAGCGGGTTGCCGCCGAAAGTGGAGATGGAGTTGGCGCCCAGGCTGTCCATGAGTTCGGCGCGCGCCACCACGCCGCCCAGCGCCAGGCCGTTGCCGACACCCTTGGCGAAGGTCAAGAAGTCGGGCGTGATGCCGTGGGCCCCGTAGCCCCAGAAGTGCTCGCCGGTGCGCCCCCAACCCGTCTGCACCTCGTCGCTGATGAAGAGGATGCCGCTCTCGTCAAGCACCTCGGCCACAGCGCCGAAGAAGCCGTCGGGAGGCATGGCGAAGCCGCCGACCCCCTGGATCGGCTCGGCGATCAACGCGGCCACGTGCCCGGTCGTGCACATGTCGATGACCTCGCGCAGGTCCTGCACGCAAGCAGCCGTGTAGGAGTCGTCGTCGTGGTCGGGCCACGGGCTGCGCATCCGGTAGCCGCCGTGCACGAAGTTGACCGACAGGCCCGAGAGGCGCGACGCCGACCAGAAGCGGTTGCCGGTTATCGCCTGGGTGCTGAAGGAGCGGCCGTGGTAACTGTTCCGCAGCGCCAGGATCTGATGGCTGGCGCGGTAGTCAGTGGCCAGCAGCAGGGCGGCGTCGTTGGCTTCGGTGCCCGATGTCGTGAAGAACACCTTGGCGTCGGGAATGCCGCTGAGGCCGGCGATCTTCTCCGCTAGGGCCACCATCGGCTCGATGAGGTACAGGGTGGAGGTGTGGAGCATCTTGCCGGCCTGCGTCCGGATGGCGTCGATCACCTCCGGCACGTTGTAGCCGGTCATCGTGGTGAGGATCCCGCCGAAGAAGTCCAGGTGGCAGCGGCCCTCGCTGTCCCAGACCCGGCAGCCCTCGCCGCGGGTCAACTCGATCGGGTCCTCGTAGTACAGGGCGAGCCAGTCCGGCATCACGCGGCGATGGCGGGCAAGCAGTTCTTCAGCCACGGACCTCTCCCTCCTCGCTGGGCCGGCGCGCTAGCCGGCTACCAGCGGGTCGTAGGCGTCGGGCCGGCGGTCCCGGTAGAACGCCCACTGGTTGCGGACCTCGCCGATGAGATCCAAGTCGAGGTCGCGGACGACGACCTCCGGCTCGGTGTCTGAGGCCGCTTCCCCCACGAACTGGCCGCGCGGGTCGGCGAAGTACGACGTGCCGTAGAAGTCGTTCTCGCCCAGCGGCTCGACGCCCACCCGGTTGATGGCGCCGACGTAGTACATGTTCGCCGCCGCCGAGGCGGTCTGCTCCAGCTTCCAGAGATAGGCCGACAGGCCCCGGCTAGTGGCGGAGGGGTTGAAGACGATCTGCGCCCCGCCGAGACCGAGGGCGCGCCAACCCTCGGGGAAGTGACGGTCGTAGCAGATGTACACACCCACCTTGCCGACCGCGGTCTCGAAGACCGGGTAGCCCAGGTTGCCGGGCCGGAAGTAGTACTTCTCCCAGAATCCCTTCACCTGGGGGATGTGCGTCTTGCGGTACTTGCCCAGGTAGGCGCCGTCGGCGTCGATGACCGCGGCGGTGTTGTAGAGCACCCCGGGCTGCTCCTCCTCGTACAGCGGGAGGACCATGACCATGCCGAGTTCGGCGGCCAGCTCGCAGGCCAGTTTCGTCGTGGGGCCGTCGGGCACCGCTTCGGCGGTGGCGTAGAACGAGTCGTCCTGCACCTGGCAGAAGTAGGGGCCGTTGAACAATTCTTGGAAGCAGATCGCCTGCGCCCCCTGCTCGGCGGCGGTCCGGGCCCAGGCCATGTGCGCCTCGACCATAGAGTCGGCGTCTCCCGTCCAGGACTGCTGCACGAGAGCTGCCCGCACGACGTTGTCCATGACGTCTCCGATCTACCACCCGCCGTCGGTGCCGAGCGCGGGACCGTCCATATGCGACCCGCTGCCGCTGCCGGAACGGGAGCTGAATAATACCACCCGGCATATCCGGCCGAATTCGGACGCCTGAGAACATCCAAACACTCAGCAAATCCGCCGCTGGACGTGCGTTGGGTCACTGTGACGGGCATCATGGTGCAATGAGTGTGCGCGTCGCCGAGTCCCTCGAGGAGGTGTGCGGCCTGCTGGCGGCCGATCCGGCGACCAGCCTGCTCGCCGGCGGAACCGACTTCATGGTGGAGGTCAACTACAGCCGCCGGCGTCCGACCTCGGTGATCGCCGTCGACAGGGTTCCGGAGTTGACCGGCTGGCGGCAGCACAACGGCCGCGTGGAGTTGGGCGCGGCGTTGACCTACGCCGAGATGGAGCATCCGCTCTTCGCGGCCTACGTGCCGGCGCTGGCGCAGGCGGCGAGGACCGTCGGCTCGCCGCAGATCCGCAACGCCGGCACGCTCGGCGGCAACCTGGCAACGGCGTCGCCGGCCGGCGACGCGCTGCCCCCGCTGGCGGCTCTGGACGCCCGCATCACCGTCTGTTCGGTGCGGGGCACCCGCGAGGTGGGCCTCGACGAGTTGATCGTCGGCCCCAAGCAGAACACGCTGGCACCCGACGAGGTGATCCGCAGCGTGACGGTGCCGGTGGTCGACGGCCCGCAGGAGTTCCTGAAGGTCGGCACTCGCAACGCCATGGTCATCTCGGTGGCCACCGTCGCGCTGGTCCTGGACAGCGCACACCGCAGCGTGCGCCTCGCCTTGGGCTCGGTGGCCCCGGTGCCCGTGCGGGCCACCGAAGCCGAGGAATGGGTTGCCGACGCCGTGAACTGGGACTCACCGGAGGTGCCCCCCGACGGCGTCCTGGTTCGCTTCGGCGAGTTGGCGGCGGCGGCCTCGGTCCCCATCGACGATCACCGCAGCACCGCCGACTACCGGCGCCACGCCGTGGCCGTCATGGCCCGCCGCGCCCTGGCGAGGGTGTTCTCATGAGCGAGGATCGCAGCGTCGCCGGCGAGGCCACGCTGCACTACACGCTGCACGTCAACGGCACCGACCGCGACGTGGTCGACGCCTGGCTCGGCGAGAGCCTGCTCTACGTGCTGCGGGAACGTCTCGGCCTGCCGGGCACGAAGAACGCCTGCGACCAGGGCGAGTGCGGATCCTGCACCGTGCTGGCCGACGGCCTGCCGGTGTGCTCGTGCATGATGCTGGCCGCCGCCGCGGTGGGGCGCGACATCGTCACCGTGGAGGGCCTCGGTCCCGACGGCGAGCTGACCGACGTCCAGCAGGCGTTCGTGGACCACGGCGCCGTGCAGTGCGGCTTCTGCACGCCGGGCCTGATCGTGGCCGCCGACCACCTGCTGGCCCGGAACCCGGCGCCCAGCGAGTTGGAGATCCGCGAGGCCATCTCCGGAAACCTGTGCCGCTGCACCGGCTACGGCAGGGTGATCGCCGCCATAGCCGGCGTCGCCGAGGAACGAGCCGCGGCCGACGGCTGAACGCGACCCCCAATCCCGTCAACTCAGGGACACTCAACCTCCCCGGTTATCAACTAGGCGGCCACGTCGTTCGCGGCCAGCAGATCCGGACTCGGGACTGCCAAGCGGGCCATCTCTCCCGGCTCGAACTTGGTCAGACCGCCTGCGTAGATGCGGCCTCCGGCAGTCGTGGCCGATGCCGAGAGGACGCCGGCCAGCCGATCTAGGACCGTCGCAGTCATCGACTCCCGCGGATAAAGCCCATGCGCCACATTGATGTGGTACGCGCCTACTGGATTGCGGACGAAGGCCGGTGGGCGGCGCGCCATGTAGGTGGCGATGATGGGAGCCGGGGATCGGAGACCGACCGCCCACCAGCACTTCCGATGTCTTGCGATGTACCCCTCGTGCACATTGCCTGCGCGGGCGGTACGCAGAAACCGCTCCACCGCACGCCTCTCGGACGGATCGAGTTCGTCAAGATTCTCGGGCAGATCGATCACGCATCGCAGATCATCGGTGGACTCGAGGCGATCAACGGCGTCGAAGAGTTCCCGCGCTCTGGTCACGGCGGGGAGTAGCACAGTCGCGGGAAGCCTGCCATCACCTCGAGCGGTGATCCACGTGGCATTGGCCCCCGTCACCGCGCCGCGATGCACTCGACAGAGCTCACCCAACTCGACGTAGCCATCTGGTGGGCGCTTCGGCGCCGCGAGGAGGGAAGACCAGCGGGATGCCGCCTGCAGCCGGTGCCGACTGACGTGACTCCCTCCCCCCAGAGCGCCAAGGTCGTCGGTTGCCGCGACCTTCCTGAAGCCGACGACACGCCGAGCACGACCAACCGTGAAGCACGTGACCGCCGCCGTCGTCGCAACATCGCCGAACGGCAGCACCGACGGATCGACGAGGTGAATCGACTCCACATCGAGATAGCGAACGAGCAGGGCGCGCACGAGTTTCCCGTAGTTGACGTCCAGCCACTCGGCCGACGTCACGAAGGTGCCGACGTCGCCGGGCGACGCCAGCGCAGCGGTCTGGAGGAAGAAGTACACGTGCAGCCCGGCGAGCCCGCTGGCAGGCAGGCCGAGACGATTCGCCTCCTCGTGCAGCCAGTCCTTCCAGCGGCGCTCGATGAGGTGATGGCGAACGTAGGGCGGGTTACCGACAAACGCCGTCGGCCGCCCCTGTTCGACCGCTTCGCCCAACCGGAGATAGCGATAGTCGCCAGCGACGACTTCAGACCGCTCCGCCAGACCTGCCGCCGTGAGATTGGCGCGCAGCAACAGCAACGCGAGGGGATCGGATTCGACGGCCACGAGGCGTGCGCCACTGAAGGCGCGCCCGGCGGCGAGCGTGAACCGCCCCGACCCGGCACCGGGATCCACGATCCGCCCGACGGCAGGTTCCTTCAGCAACCATGCCACCATTGAATCGACGATCGGCCGCGGCGTGTAGATCGCTCCCGACTCCCGACGATCGGCGGGACACCGCAGGCGGAGGAACGCTTCGCCGAGAGGGTCGCTGCCGGCGAGGATGTGCTCGCGGATCGCGTCGGTGACCGTCGCGCTGACCCTTTCTGCCCGCGCCCTGTGCAACAACCGTCCCTCGGCCTCAGACACATCGGCGAGGGAACCGCTCTGAAGGATGCAGCCCGCCACAGCTGCCAACCGCTCCTGCGAGGACGCGAGATGCCAGGAATCGACCCCGGTACTCATCTCGTGGTGAGTGAGCACACTGGCATCTGTCACAGCGCCACGGTGCTCTCGCCATGGTGCTCTCGAGGCATACGCTCAACCGTATGCGCAAGCTGTGACAGCGCTGGGGACCATCACGCCAGTGTCGGCCGCGGGTTCTGCGCACACTCCCCCGTCGATCGGCTCCCTAGCCTGACGGCGTGGACTGGGGACTGCACGCGGCGCTGGGGCGTGACGCCGAGGCGGTGAAGGGCCGCACCGTGGACCGCACCGTGGCGCGGCGGGTGCTGACCTTCGCCGTCCCCTACAAGCGCATGATCACGCTGTTCGTGGTGGCCATCCTGCTCGGCGCCCTGCTGAGCCAAGTGCCGGCACTGCTGTTCCGGGAGATCATCGACGACGCCATCGTCAACTCCGACCGGGGTTACGTGAACCTGCTGGCGGGCCTCATCCTGGGGGCCGCCTTCGCCGAGGCGCTGCTGGCGTTCGGCGAGCGCTGGTGGTCGGCCCGCATCGGTGAGGGGCTCATCTTCGACCTGCGCGTGGCCCTGTACGACCACGTGCAGCGCATGGGGGTGTCGTTCTTCACCAGCGTGCAGACCGGCGCGCTCATCAGCCGCCTCAACAATGACGTCATCGGCGCCCAGCGGGCCATGACCGGCACACTCGGCCAACTGGTGTCCAACCTCTGTGTCCTGCTGATCACGCTGCTGACGATGTTCATCATCCTGGACTGGCGGCTCACGCTGCTGGCCCTGGCGCTGCTGCCGGTGTTCGTGATCCCCGCCAAGCGCGTCGGTCGACGCCTGCAGGCCCTCACCCGGCGTCAGATGGAGCACAACGCGGAGATGAACACGCTCATGACCGAGCGCCTGGGCGTGGCGGGTGCGCTGCTGGTGAAGCTGTTCGGTCGCCACGACGCCGAGCGCGGGGCGTTCGCCGACAAGGCGGGCAAAGTGCGAGACCTCGGCGTGCGCACCGCCATGTACGCCCGGGTGTTCATGATCGCCCTCACGCTGCTGGGGGCGGTGGGCACCGCGGCGGTCTACTGGGTGGGCGGGCAGATGGTGATCTCCGGTTCGGTCACCATCGGCACCCTTGCGGCCATGGGACTGCTGGTGGTGCGCATCTACCAGCCGCTCACGAGCCTCACCAACGCTCGCGTCGACATCATGACGGCCATCGTGTCGTTCGAGCGGGTCTTCGAGGTGCTGGACACTCCCAACGCCGTGCCGGACCGGCCCGGCGCCGCCGCGCTGGCGCGCCCGGCCGGGCGGGTGGAACTGCGGGACGTGCGGTTCAGCTACCCGGCGGCGGACGAAGCCGCCCTGGCCTCTCTGGCGCCGTCGCGGGCCGAGCCGGAACCGGGCGCGCCAGCCAACGGCGACCGGCCCTCCGGCCCGGCGTTGGACGGCGTCAGCCTCGACGTGGCACCGGGGGAACTGGTGGCGCTGGTGGGGCCGTCCGGTGCGGGCAAGACCACGCTCACGGCGCTGCTGCTGCGCCTCTACGACCCCGACGAGGGCACCGTCGCCATCGACGGCACCGACCTGCGCCACCTCACCGGCGAGTCGGTGCGGGCTGCGATCGGCGTCGTGCCCCAGGACCCGCACCTGTTCCACGACACGGTGGGGGCGAACCTGCGCTACGCCCGGCCCGACGCCTCTGCGGACGAGATCGCCGAGGCCTGCCGGGCGGCCGGCATCCTGGAGGTGATCGAGGGGTTGCCGCAGAGGTTCGACACCCTCGTGGGCGAACGGGGCTACCGCCTCTCCGGCGGCGAGAAGCAGCGTCTGGCGATTGCCCGGATGCTGCTGAAGGACCCGGCCATCGTCATCCTGGACGAGGCCACCAGCCACCTCGACAGCGAGAACGAGGCCGCCGTGCAGGAGGCGCTGGCGGTCGGACTGGCCGGCCGCACGTCGTTCGTGATCGCGCACAGGCTGTCCACCATCACCGCCGCCGACCGGATCGTGGTACTGGACGAGGGCAGGCTGATCGAGCAGGGCCGCCACGAGGATCTGCTCGCCGACAACGGGCTCTACGCCAAGCTCTACCGCACGCTCGTGCGCGCGGAGGACGCCCTGTGAACGGCGTTCTCGCCGAGCCAACCGGCGCCGCTGACGGCTCGCCGCCGACCGGCGGCGACACGCCCACCTACGAGGTGGCCGAACTGCTCGGCGAGCTGACAGAGACCGTCGAGGCGGCGTTCCCGGACGAGATCTGGATCAGGGGCCAGATCCGCAACCTCAGCAAGTCCCGCAAGGGCCACGTCTACTTCGATCTGGCGACGCCGGCGGCGGCCGACCGGAACCCGCAGGCCACCCTCCCGGTCGTTCTCTTCGACTGGTACCGCAAGATCGTGAACCGGATCCTCGGCCCGGGCGCGGCGGGGCACATGACCGAGGGTGTGGAGGTCCGCATCCGCGGCCGGCTCTCCGTCTACAAGGCACGGGGCCAGCTCCAGCTCCAGATGCGGACCATCGATCCCGGCTACACCCTCAGCAGGCTGGCCGACGAGCGGGACCGGCTGCTGGGCGAGTTGGCCGCCGCCGGCCTGCTGCAGCGCAACAAGGCACTCCCGCTGCCGACCCTGCCGCTGCGGGTGGGGCTGGTGACCAGCGCCGGCAGTGCGGCCGCGGGCGACTTCGGAGACGTGCTCGCCACCAGCGGCATCGGCTGGGAGCTGCTCGTCGTCGACACCCCTGTGCAGGGCTTCGGCAGCGAGCAGCGGATCGCCGAGGCGCTGAGGCTGGCGGAGCAGCACGGCGCCGAGTTGATCGCCCTGGTGCGCGGCGGCGGCGCCCGGACCGAACTGGCCCCGTTCGACAGCGCGGCGGTGGCGCACGCCATCGCCGCTCGAAGCGTGCCGGTGCTGACCGGCATCGGTCACGAGATCGACCGCTCGGTGGCCGACCTAGTAGCGCACACCGCCTGCAACACGCCCACCGCCTGCGCGACGACCATCGTGGAGCGGGTCCGCGACTTCGAGCGGGCCACGGCAGAGTTGTGGGGACGGATTCAGCGCACAGCCGTCCGCTCGCTGGAGAACGACCGGCGCCGGCTGGGCGCCGCCGCCCGGCAGACGAACACGGCCGGGGCGGCCCATTGCCGGTCGGCCCGCCGCGGCGTGAAGCGGCTGGCAACCGACATTGATCGGGCGGTCCGCCACGCCGCGGAGCGGGCTGGCTGGCAGCTAGACGGTCACAGGACGCAGGCCGCCGAGCGAGCGGCCCTACGCCTGACCGAGCAGCGCCACACGCTGGCCGGTGTCACCGACCGGTTGCGCCTCGATCTGAGACAGGCGCTGACAGCGGCGGGACGGCGCCTCGACACCCTCGAGGCACAGCTGCACGCCTACGACCCGCAGCGAGCGCTGGACAGAGGTTGGAGCATCACGAGCGACGGCGGCGGTCGCCTGCTCCGGTCGGTCAGCGAGGTCACCCCCGGCGCTACCCTGCGAACCCGGATGAGGGACGGAACCGTCACCAGCACCGCGGCGGCGGTTTCCCAGGCCGACACGACCGGGGGCGACCATGACTGACAGCGCGCCGCAGCAGGCGCCCGCCGACGGCTACGCCGCCGCCCTGGCCGAACTGCAGAAGATCCTCGACGCCCTGGAAGAACCCGACGTGGACGTCGACGCTCTCGCCACGCACGTGGACCGGGCCGCCGAGTTGCTCCGTTTCTGCCGGGAGCGCCTCGTGGCCGCCGAGACGCAGGTCACGGAGATCGTCGCCGGCCTGGAAGAGATCGCCGTCGAGTCCGACGCCGCGGAGGCGACCTCCGGCACTGACCCCGACGGGTAGGGCGCCCGGTCCGGTTGATGGGAATGCGCAAACTCTCCGGAACCGACGGCTTCGTCATCGTCGACCTCGACGGCGCCGCTGGCGCCGCCGGCCTCATGCGGCTGGCGCCGAAGATCCTCCCGAGCGGCGCCCAGGAGATGGCCCGCTCGGCCACCTACTCCTTCGCCAGCGTCGGCATGCAGCGCTCGGGCGCCTCGGGGGGCATCAACGCCCGGCCCGATGCTCGCGACGGTGCCGTGGAGGCCTTCGTGGCGGAGTGCGAACCCTGGGTGGCCACCGGCGAGTTCCTCCCCGACCCGGGCAAGGGCTTGGCAGCCTCCGATCTGGCGCCGCTCCAGACCCATGATCCGCGCCACCCGATCCGTCTCAGCTCCCGCGGCGGTATCAGCCTCAGCGAGCGCCTGGCCGGCAGCGGGGCCGTGGCCGCCGCGGCCAGCGCCCTGGACGGTCTGGAGGGGCGCCGCGTCGTGATCGAGGGGTGCGGTCCGGCCGGCGTGGCGGCGGCCGAGGCCGCCAGCGAGCGCGGCGCCACTCTGGCGGGCGTGGCCACCGCGAAGGGGTACTGCACCGCGGGCAGCGGCGGGGTCGACCCGGTGGCGCTGCGGGAGGCGTGGACTTCCCACGGCCCGGCGTTCGTGCAGCACCTGGACGGCAACTGCACCGAGACCGCCGGCGTCTGGGCTGCCGAGGCCGACGTCCTGCTGGTGGGCTCGAAGATGGGCACTCTCAACCACAACATCGCGGCGGGTCTGGACACCGCGGCGGTCGCCTGCCTGCATCCGATCCCGTTCACGACGCGGGCGCTGGTGATCCTGCAGGCCGCCGGGGCAGTGGTGCTGGCGGACTTCATCTGCCTGGCCGGGCCGCTGTTCGCGGCCTGGCCCGCCGAGCTGGCGGGCCTCGAGGGCGACGCCGTCACCGCCGAGGCGATCGAGGCCGCCGCCACCGAAGCCATCACGAACCTGGTGCGAGAGACCGCCAGCCACCCCGAGGGCGCCTTCCTGGGCGCCTGCGGTCACGCCGAGAGCTTCCTGCGGACCTGGCAGGAGCAACTCCCCTTCGGCCGCCCCCTCGCCGCCTGAGCGGCCAGTATCTCAGCCCGTGGATCGCAAGCGTCAATCCTCCCCCACCTGCGAGAAATTGGTGATAGTGACCTCGCCCTCAGCAAATTCGGCAACGATCTTCAGCCGACCTCCGACCGCCTCAATGTAGGAGCGGAGACTGGAGACATACACGTCAGCCCGCCGCTCCAGCTTGGCAACAGCAGGTTGGTTCACCTTCAGCGACCTGGCCAACTCCCGCTGGGTGAGTGCCCGCGCTCGACGCAATTCGTGCAACGGCATCTCCGCGAGCAGTTCGCCCTTGATCGCCTCAATGCGCCGGCGCCGCGGCGGCGTGAAATCCTTCGTCAGGTCCTGAAACGGCCGATGCCCGCTCATTTGATCAGTCCCTCCTGTTGCAATTCGGCAAGATGCACGTCGTAGAGGTCGTCGGCCACCGGGACGTACTCCTCATAGAACCTGTCGTGGCCCGTCTTGTCGCCGCCGATCAGGAGTATCGACGTGCGTCTCGGGTCGAATGCGTAGAAAACGCGCAGCGGTCTGCCGGCGCTCTGGGCTCGAAGCTCGCGCATGACCCCGTGGCGTGAGCCCTTCACGTCAGAGGAGTAGGGATACGGCAGGTTGGGGCCGTAGTGCATCAGCAACTCGACCCTCACCACGACGGCGTCCTGCTGAGCCTCCGAGAGGTCCTCCCACCACCGCCCGAACTCGTCCGTGTACTCGGCCTCCCACACGATCACACTACTGTATTCCTCTTAAGGAATCAACTGGCACAGGTGGCCCGTGCCCGTCGGCCCGAAGGCGCTCGGCGAGGAGCACGGTGTCGTCGGCACCGAGGATGTCGGCGACGAGACCGATCCCGATCCGACCTTCGTCGTAAGCACGTAGCGCCCGCTCCAAGAGCCGCACAGGCGCCCGCCGGCGCACGGCCTCCTCGCCATTCTCGGCGAGGAGAGAGGCGCGGAGGGCAACGTCGAGAGCGTGGTCCTTGCTCAGGAATCGGACCAGCCCGACCTCTCCCAGGCGCCGGGCCATCACCTGGTGGCTTATTCCGAATAGACGGCTCATCCGTCGAACCAGAGCCTCGTCGAACTGCTGGGGCCCGACGGCTCGTCGAACGCCTTCTTCGGGTGCCAAGAAGGCGACCGCGAACGCATCGGCGCGATGTTCCGCCGGACTCTTCTCCGTCTGGTTGGACAGAACCTCAACATCGACGGGATCGCCGGCGAGAAGGTGGCACAACTCGTGCGCCAGGGTGAAGCGTTGGCGGCCCAAGACGTCGTCCCCGTTGACGATGATCACCGCGGCCGCGGGCAGCGCGCCCGCCGAGGGACACATCGCGCAGAACCCGTGCGCGCCGGGAGGGAGCGGTTCGACGAGGACGTGCGCGCTGAGGTGCTCTTCGATGATCGCCGTGAGGTCACCGATTGGCCCATGACCCAGCCCAAGTGCCTCCCGTGCCCACTTGGCCAACTCTCGCCCGCCGTCCTTCGTAACCGGCACGTCCTCGTGCGGCATCGCAGGCATCGACAGCGGCGCTCCAGCCGGCACGATCCGGCTCAGTAGGTCGTCAGCCTCCAAGATCTGCCGCGCGCGCTCGGCCACCATCCGGTAGTCCGCCGACGCAGCCTGCGTGACGCGAGCCGCCAACACCAGCGCAGCCGACCGCTGCCGCGCCCCGAGCAGGTCGTCGACGCTGACACTGAGCACGTCAGCAAGTTCCGCCAGTTCGTGGCTGGCCACTCTCCGCTGGCCCGACTCGATCCGGCTGAGTGCGCTCGGGCTCAAGCCGTCGACGCGGTCGGCCGCGGTGATCCGCGCCGCCAACGCGCGTTGCGAGAGGCCCGCCGCCTTCCGGGTTGAACAGATCCGCGAACCGACCGTCTCCTCTTGCATGATTGCCCCTTGGTGTGCCTCGTGCGACTGATTCAAGTCTAGTTGTAAATCATGCGATTATTGCAAGATTGAGTGGAGTCAGTGAATCACCTGCCCGGTGGCGGTGCGCCAACAGCCGGTTGCAACAGCGATCGGATGTGACCGATCTCAGGGCTTCCAGAGGAGCGTGTCGGGCATGAACTGGCTCCAGGCGAACCAGAACGCCTGATGGCCCTCGATCTCGTCGCCGGCGGCGTCGACGGCGCGCACGCCGCCCCCGTCGAGGCGCAGTGCGACCCCGCCGAGCTCGACGGTTCCGCCGGCTTCCAGGGTCGTCCGCGCGGCCTCGGTGGGGAACGCCACGGGTGTGCCGTCGTCCAGGACCACGCCGAACACCTGGTCCTGAACACCGAGCCGTTCGTCGACATCGCCGATCGGAAAAATGGGTCCGTCATCGTCCCGGCCGCCCAGCGGGTCGAGCGGGTAGTGCTGGCCGATCCCCCCGTCGCGGGCGACGATCGTGGTGGTGGGATGGGCGGCCTTCCACTCGCCCCAGGTCGTGGTCACGACGGTGGCCTGGTTCAAGACGACCCCCTTGCGGCGGAGCGGACCCGAGACGGCCTCGCCGGTGAAGGTGTCAAACACCGACTTGGTGACGAGGTCGTACATGACCTTGTTGGACCGCGAGAGCAGCCCCGAGGTCCGCAGCACGGGTGTCTCGACGCCGTCGGGCACGTCGTCGGTGAAGTAGGCCTGAGCGGAGCCGCACAGCGTGCAATACGGGAAGCCGATCCTGCGCCCCCCGAGCGTGTCGTTGACCATCTCGTGGACTTCCATGAAGTTCTTGGGATACGCCCGCGCCTCGCCGTTGATCACCACAGCGAACACGATGGCGTCGGCGGGATACCACAAGCCTCCGGCGGCGTCGGTGACCGGAGGATCGTCGCGGGCCGGGATGCAGCCCCGGACACACCGCTGCGGGTCGCCGAGCGGGCGGTCGTCGATCCGCACCCCGCCCCAACTCACGAACCGCCAGTCGATGTTGGAGTCACGATCCTCGAAGAACGGCTGCCAACCCGGCTCCACCAGCGTGAACAGCCGCTCCTTGTAGTCGACGTAGCCGTCGAAGGCGGGCAGATCCCAGGCGAACAGGTGGTCGGTGACCGACTGCCACGGGCTCCGGGCGGCCACGGGGTCGTCGGCCAGGCTCACGCCCGTCAACGTCTCGAACGCGGCGACCGCCGCCTCGTGGACCGGGCCGTAGTAGAAGAACCGGAGCAAGTCGGAGAGGATCCAGCCCAGTCGCGGATCTCCCGACCCTCCCAGACGGCCGACCGCGGTGGGAGCCACCTCGACTGTCAGAGACGACCACAACGCTTCGAGGTTGTCGACGACGGACTGCTCGAGCGGGCCGACCGGCACCTCGGGGGCGGGCGGGAACTCGTAGCCGCGGAAGTTCCGCAGCGCGCCTCGCTCGGCGGGGTGCAGCGGCGCGACCTCGGGATCGGGCGCCGAGTCCACGGGCGGCTGCTCCTCCACGACACCCTGATCGGCCTGGACGCCCGCGGCCAGTTCCAGCTCCACGACCTCCTCATCGGTCTCGGCGTCCTCGGCCGGCGCCGTGACGGCACCCCGGTCCGGCTCGTCGTCCCGCTCCGGCCCGTCGCCGCCGGCCGCTTGCAGCCCCACATCATCCCGATCCGATTCGTCGCCGGCGACCGCCGAGGGCTGCTCCGCGCCCCGATCCGCCTGGACCACCGACGTCGAGGCGGAGACCGACGGTGCCTCGACAGGGTCGTCACCCGCACAGGCCGCAGCCAGGAAAACGAACCCGGCCAGAAGAACACGGACGCGGCGCGCCTTCACGGTCACCACGTTAGAGGTCCGAGCGGAAACGTCAGTCGAGTCGCACTGCGAACGGGCACCCGGCGGCACCCATCACCTGAACGACGCCGGACGGAGGGCCTTCGAGCCCCAGAAGAGGCAGACCGTCCCGCCCGAGGCGGCGGGAGCTGATCCGGAGCGTCCTAGAGCTCCGGCGGGCATCAAGTACAGTCGTCTGCCATGA
>LXNI01000344.1_pt1 | contig 56866 bp, 39 predicted proteins | sample 809091 | NCBI WGS metagenome assembly LXNI01 (sample SAMN04870527, study PRJNA318959) | sponge metagenome | biome: 01000161; feature: marine sponge reef; material: water | host: Sarcotragus foetidus | place: Greece: Milos, Mediterranean Sea | collected 2013-05-29 | depth 5-7 m
CTACGCAGCGTGCTATCGACCGCACGGAAGCAGGGCCTGAACCGCATCGAGGTCTTGCTGGAAGGGCCGGCAGCCCTTCTGGCGAAAGTGGAATCCCTGCCATCCCACTGATCAGGCCTTGTGCCCGCCGAGTACGTGGGTAGTTACCATATCTTCCAAATAGCGTCGTGCAGCGGTGGAGAGATTTGGCTGGTGTGTTTTGTCAATCCCTCCAGTTCCTAATCTGTTGCTGAGCCATGCGGGAAATATCAACGCCCCACGCTCGATCAGATGTCGGCAACCCAAGTTGTCGGTGAAACACGCTTGCGGTTCATCAGCGCCCTTCCTCAGATGCTGTGCGGCCGACAGCCATAGGTTCCCCTCGAAGACATGTGGCCTGTAGTCGGTGCGCTTTTCATCGAGCAGTTTCGTCTCGCGCTCCCAATAGATCCAGCGCGTGTCGAACGGCCGGTAGGCGAAGCGCACGAATCCGGTGTCGTCAGGTTCCCCACGTGCAATCAGGGTATCGCGTGTCGCACGAGCGTTGAACCGCGCGGTGTTCTTCATCACTCCGGGATAGCGTCGAGCGATCTCCTCGTGGCTCACCGCTGCGTCGAAGTAGGTGCCAACGCGCGCCCGGAGTCGGTCAAGGTCGACATCGACGAGGAACCCGTCGCGACCGGTTTGGACACCTGGGAACGACACCGGCAATAGGTCGGGCAGGGCCGGCCAGTCGAACCACTCTTCGCTCACCGCCGTCTGCACGAATGGGAGGCCGAGCGGCAGAACAGGCTTGATGCCTTCGTAGAGTGCGTCCGGTTCGCTTTCCGCCGTTGACGTCAGTGCCTCGGGCTTGGCCTGCCCCCACAGATTCCGGAACCCGACCTTCTCAACTGGCTTGTGGTCGGCTTTGCGGATCAGTGTTGTGATGGCAGTGCCGACCTGGATGCCGACAGGATCGCTTTCGGTGGAGAAGATGCTTGGATCGGCCGAGCCATCTGGCGCGACCTTGCCCGTCTTGTACTTGTCACCGTTCAGACAGTCAATACGGATTGCGTCGAACGCCTCGAGATACCGTTCCCGCATCCCTGTGAACGACAGCCCGTCCAGCCACGAATAGTTCGAGATGAAGCAGACAACGCCTTGGCCGGTCGTCTCCGCGATCCGGCGCTCCGCCATTCGGAAGAAGCGGATGTAGAGGTCGTTCAGCCCCTGCCCCTCAGGTCGACGCACGTGCTTGGTTGTCCGATATGCATCGGAGAGTTCCCGTTCCTCGTCCACTGCCACGCCCGCAAATCCGTTGTAAGGCGGATTGCCGAGGATCACGAGGATCGGCACTTCGCGCTTCACGTGCGCCGCGTGCTCGCGCTCCTCTGCCAGCTCGGGAAAGGGTATTTAGTTGTTGGTGTCAGCTTCCCAACCTGTCAGTGCATTCGTGAGGTACACCCCCGCGCGCTCCGTTCCGTCGTCGGCTAAGGGCGCATCGAGATCTTGCATGGTCAAGCCGACCTGAAGGTGGGCAACTACCAAAGGGGCTGGCATGATCTCGAAGCCGAACACCCGCTTCATCGCCGCCTGCTTGATGCGCGAACCGGTCAGTGCCCCCAAGCCGCGGCCCTCGAGATTGGCCGCGATCCGCCGCAGCACTTCCGCCAGATAGGCCCCGGTACCACAGCACGGGTCGAGCACATAGACGCTCTCCGATGCCAGCCCGTCGGCGATGCCAATATCGTGTCTGAGCGCCCGGTCCACGCGGGCCACCATGTAGCGCACTACTTCGGAGGGCGTGTACCAGACACCGAGTTGCTTCCGCAGGGCGGGATCGAACGCTTCGAGGAATGGTTCGTAGAAGTAAGGCACCGCCTCGCCTTCGTCGAAGCGGGCGAAAAAAGAGGTGCGATCCACACGGTCCAGAGCGGCCGCCGTCCAGTCCAGTACTTCCGTCAGCCCCAACGGGTGCAAGTGGCCCGGATCGGCGATCTGCCGAAATAGCGCTCGGAGTACAGGTGCGCGGAGATGCCAGACAGCTTCGCGCCAGCGGAAGCGAGCGTCGTGGCCGCCGTCGCTGAACAAGGGCCCTGGCCCGGGTTTTGCGGCGTCCGTCCGCGCCCACAGCACCCAAGCGGAGAAGATGCCGTAAAACAGCGTTTGAACCAGTGTCGAGCTGAAGAAGCGCCGACCGCGTTCCCCTTCGAACTGGATCCCGAGTCCAGTCTCTAAGGCCGAGCGCACCGCAGACAACTGCGATGCGCCGCCCGCTGCCTCGACGCGGGCAAGGCTGTCGCGTGCATACGAGGCGAGCAGCCACGCTAGATCCTTGGGATCGGCCAGTGCTGTCCTGTGAGACAGGGCGCGTGCAAGATATTCGCCCAGACTCGCTCCCACATCTTGCGCGAACGCCCGGGGCTTCTCCAAGCGTTGGCGGAAGTCGGCCTCGCTCTCGGCGAGCCTGAGGCCCTCCAGCTTGGTCCGCTCGCCGGCCGTGTTCGTGCCCACCAGCACGAAGTCGCGGGTATTCGTCACCAGCACCAGCCGATAGCGCTCCCAGTAGCGGGCAGCCTGTTCGCTCTCGGCGGTGAGCCATGCATCGTCCTCTTGGGATTTCACCTCGACGACACCCCGCTCCGGTGCCTGCGCCTTGCGCGGCATACCCTTCTGCACCTGCCCAGCCGTGTAGAGGCCGAAATCGGGATGGCCGGCACCCTGATCGGCCAGTTCTTGGACGCAGAACACCTTCGGTCTGAGCGTCGCGCCGACCGCTGTCAAGAGATTTGCCAGCGGCCCATAAATCGACCGCTCCCCTGTCGCGCCGCCGGACGCCCGGATTCGTCGCAGATCAGTGAAGTAAGCTTCCACCGCCGCCGTCAACTTGGGGGTCGTTCCATTCATCGCGGCAGATCTCACCTAACCCAGGGAACGAGCTATTGTCGCACCCAGCTACTAATCGGCGGGATATCACGCGGCGGGGTGGTGCTTGAAGACGGCCCGCATCTTCAAGCCGTCGCTGCGTCGTTAACGAGGACGTTCTTGGCGAAGCGCTTCGGCCCAGTTGGATTCGAGACACGGCCGGGGAAGACGGGCAACACTTGCCGGACTTCGTGCTTCAGTCGTGATGCTCATGAACGAATCACTGGCGAATTTCGAACGAGGGGGCTATCGAAACTACCGCCGGTCGACCCGCACGCTCTCAATGCGAGACAGGTTCAAGGTGCGGAGCCGTCCGCTTGGCCTCGGAGCGGGAGTTGGCAGGCGGGCCGTCGCGCGGCCCGCCTGCTTGGGGGGCCTCGTGGCGTTAGAACACGATGCGCAGCCCGAACTGCATCTGCCGCGGAGCCGTGTTCGTTCCGCGAATCGTGCCGCCAGCCGGCGAGCGCACGTTTCGATTCGGCACGCTGAAGCTCGGGTGGTTGGTCAGGTTGAATACCTCGTAGCGGAACTGCACTTCGGTCCTCTCGGTCGGGTAGAAGGACTTCTGCAAGCCAATGTCCCAGTTGAAGATGCCGTCCTCTTGCATGGTGTTGCGGCCCACGTTGCCGAAATCCGCCACGCCATTTGCGTCGCGCGGAATCTCAAAGGCGGTGCGGTCATACCATTCGTCCGGCGTCGGGTTCGAGACACGGTGCTCGCCAATCACGTCCGGCCGCCATGTGCCCACGCGGGTGCCTAGGTTGCTAAAGGCATTTGGCAGGGTGACGTTGTAGTACTGGCCCGTTTGCACCTGTAGCAGACCGGTCAACTGCCATCCTCCAAGAATCGCATTGACCGCGCCGCCGCGGTCTAGCAGCCGCTTGCCCCGACCGAAGGGCAGTTCAACGACGTAGCTCGTGGCGAGGCGCTGCCGCACGTCGCTGGAGTTCGAGCCCCGCTGGCACGAGAAGCAGGTCGGATCCTGCACGCCTGTCTCGCCCCCCACGAACTGCTCGGGCGTATTGCCGATGCCGTGCGCCCAAGTGTAGGCGATTGTCCACAAGTTGCCCCCGGAGAAGCGCTTGGCGAGCGTCGCGTTGAGGCCGTTGTAGTTCGACGAGCCATACGGTGTTCTGTACACCAGATTCCCCACATCCTCGAAGTGCTTGCGCCGCGATGCCTCTGTGCCTGGGTCGCCGCGAGTCGCCGCATTCTCGTTGTAGGCGCTCAGCAGGAAGTTCGACGACGAGCCCACGTAGGCGACGGTCAAGCCGAGGTTGTTCGCGAGTTGCCGCTGGACGCTGAAGTTCCACTGGTAGGTCGTAGGCATCGGGAAATGCGTCGACCAGTGCTGCAGCGTGAGGTTGCGGGGCCGGTTGTCGGCGTCGCTGAGATCGCCCAAGAAGTCTGCGGGGAAGCCATCGCGCAACAAGAAGGCAGGCGCTGCCCGGCCCGAGGTGCGGTTGACCTGGGCGACGAATGGGAAGTTCGCCAGCATGCGCCCGGAAGCTCCCAAGCCTTGCTGGCCGCCGTAGAACGCGCCGGCTCCGGCGCGCACCGTCCAGCGGTCGGCGGGCTGCCATGCGATCCCGACTCGTGGCGCCCAGTTGTTGAAGTCAGTGTTCACCAGGCCGCGATTCGACCAGCTATCGCCGAACTGGCCTGCTTGGATCGTCTGGCCGTACGTATCGGGATCGATCGACAGCTTGTTCATGCGGTTGTCTTCGGCGAACCACGGGGAGGTCAGCTCGTAGCGCGCGCCTAGGTTCAACGTCAGATTCGGCGTGACCTTCCAATCGTCTTGGACGAAGAACATGTAGCTGCGGAACAGCTGGTCGCTCAGGACCTGAGTGCTCTTGGTGACGTTGTTGATCCAGCCCATCATGAAGTCGGCCATGCTAATGCCGGTGAACTTGCCGTTGAAGTTGAAAATGCCTCGAGCGTTCTGCGAACCCTCGATATTCGTCCGGTCATAGCGAATGTCCGCCCCGAACTTGATGCTGTGATTGCCGCGGATCACGGTGAGGTTGTTCATCCACTGGTAGGTCCAGGTGTCCTTGATGTTGGGCTGGAAGCCCGAGCCGCCCAAGCCAATGAACGGCAAGTTGCCGGCCATCACGAACCGGGGCAAGCCCTTGATGTTCTCAGACGTGTCCACGCCGCGCAGGCCGTACTGACTGGCGAGGTCGGCCAAGAGCACGTCGGAATCGATGTCCTTGTTCACGCCGAGAAACTTGCGCCCGAAGCGGAATTCGTTAATGACATTGGGAGTGAACACGTGGGTTTCGGAAAGAACAAAGTGCGAGCCCCCGTTGTCGTCGCGGGCGCGGTCGTTGCCGACGCCTCCGCGCGCTATGCCCGGTAGCGGTGCCCCGCGATTCTGATCGAAGGTATACGTGCTGTAGCGCACGAACAAGCTGTCTTTGGTGGAGAATGTCTGGTCGTAGCGGAAGTCGTACTGCACGCGGTCCGTCATCCAAGGCTCGCCGCTGGTGAAGTTGTTGCGCGTGGCCGGGTCCGAGAGGTTCGGCACCGGGTAGAGTTCGGCTAGCGCGTTGCCGACCGGGTCGCGCATGGCATGGTTCGCCGGGATTGTGTTGTTCGCGAATGCGGTGCGCTCGCCCGGCACGGCCGAAGAGTTGGGATCGAGCAGTGTGCTCAGCCCGGCCGTCTGGCTGAAGTCGCCAGATCGCTCCAGTTGCGTCGGCACGACCACGAGGTCGCTTTGGGCGCGCCGCACGTTCCACGTCTCCACGCTGCCGAAGAAGAATGCCTTGTTCTTGACGATCGGGCCGCCGAACGTGCCGCCCCATTGGTTCTGTCGCAGCACGGCCGGATCAGCCTTGCCGTCGCCGTCGCGGTCGTTGCGCCCGAAAGCCGGCCGCGCATCGAAGACGTCGTTGCGGATGAACTCGTACGCACTGCCGTGGAATTCGTTGGTGCCGCCGCGAATCGACACCATGATCACGCCGCCCGCATTGCGTCCGTACTCGGCGGAGTAGTTTGAGGTCTGGACCTTCATCTCCTGCACGGCGTCGAGGGAAGGGATGACCGCCTGGGATTTGCGATCCTGCAGGCCCATCACGGTCGAGTTGTTGTCAACGCCGTCGATCAGGTAGTTGTTTTGCAGAGCAGGCTGGCCGTTGACGCTCAACCCGTTGCCGAACGACGTCGTGCCAAGGGGCCCGCGGTCGCGGCCGCCGATCTCCGGGGCGACGCCCGCGCTGAGCAGTCCCAGCGACTGGTAGCTGCGGCCGTTGAGCGGGAAGTCTTCCAATTGCTTCCGCTCGACCGTGTAATCCAGCGTGGCGTTCTCGGTCTTCAGCACCGGCGTGGTGCCTTCGACCGTGACGACCTCCACCAGATCGCCGACTTCGAGCTCGAAGTTGATCCCGATGCGGTCACCGGCGTGAATTTCCACTCCCGTGCGCACGGATTTCTTGAAGCCGTCGGTCTCGACCGAGATTTCGTACGTGCCGATCTTGAGCGGTCCGACCACGTAGACGCCGCCCTCGTTTGACGACGAGAGCAGCGTCACGTTCGTGCTGGTCTCTCGTGCCGTGATGTTCGCCCCGGGGATCACCGCTCCGGTGGAATCGGTGATTGTGCCGGTGATATTGCCTTGGTCTTGCTGCGCGAACGCTCCCGTGCAGGCCACGAGGCTGCTGGCTATGACCAAGACAGCCTTTGCGATGCGAGTCATCTGTCTGTTCCTCCTTTAGATGTAGATGCGGGCAATAGCGGCTCACTCCCTAGCCAGCGCGTGATGTCTCGTGACCGCGGCGCAACCCCAACCCCGACTCGTGTTATTACGCCCAAGATACCAAGACGGATTCGCTCTTTGCTTAAATCGGAGGGTGGCGTTAGTGTTGTGGAGTGCCCAGTTTCGCCACCGGTCCCGACGGGGTCGGCGCTGCTCGCATGCCGCTTTCGGGAAAGGGTGAGGCTTTCGATTGACTACCCACTTGATTGAAACTTCGGCTGACGAACCGGACGACGCCGCTGTCGAAGCGGCGATCAGGGCCCTGCGCGGCGGTCAGGTGATCGCGATTCCCAGCGATGCCCTGTATGTGCTGGTGGCCGACCCGCTGAACCTCAACTCCGTGTCGAAGGTCTTCGAGGCGAAGGGCCGGGAGGCGCATCGCTCGCTGCCGCTGCTGGTCGACTCCGTGGCGATGGCCGTCGAGTACGCCGGGGAACTGCCGTCCAGCTTCTACCTGCTGGCGCGGCGCTTCTGGCCAGGCTTGCTGACCGTGATCGTGCAGGCGTCTTCCAAGGTGCCCTTGCGCGTGACCGGCAACACCGGCAGGCTGGCGCTGCGCCGTCCCGCGTCTGCGCTGGCGAAGCGGCTGGTCGCCGAATTTGGAACGCCGCTGATCGCCACTAGCGCGAATGTGTCGGGCAAGCCCACGTGTCGCAGCGGCTTCGAGGTGCTCGGGACCATGGACGGGCGCATCAGCCTGGTCGTCGACGGCGGGATCATCGAGGGGCCGGCTTCCACCACTATCGATATCACGCCATTGCAGTGGCGCCTGATCAAGCAGGGTGCTGTCGAGGTCGCCGACATCGACGCCTGTCTGGTCGAGTAGGCGGCGGCCCGGGGATTTAGCGGAACACCCACGGGCGGGCTTGCTTGACCGCCAGCCGCCCGTCGGAGGTGATCTTGAACTCGATCTCCATGGCGAACCGCTCGTTGGCGGTCACTTGGTACAGATCGCGGAATTTTCCGTGCACAGTCCGCAGGTAGCTGCGCAATTCGTTGCGGTGCTCGTCGTTGAGGATCATGCCCCCGTCAGCGGTGCGGTTGGAACTGCGGATGAACCTGTCGTCCCGGGCGCCGCGCGTGCTCAGCAGCAGTTCTTCCGGGATGGACTCGCCCTCCGGGTTGGTGACTAGGTCCTCGCCCACTTGGGTGTTGACGTAGTACATGCGCGGGCGGCCAGCGCCACCGGTTTGGTAGACGATGTCCTCGGTCACTGCGACGCCGTTGGCACGCTCGTCCGCATAGTTCGGATGAACCAGCACGCCCATCGCGGCCGCCATGTGATCGATGCGGAAAAAGGCGCGTTCTTCGTAGGCGCGGAAATTCCAAAGGCTGGCGTAGACCTGCTTGACGGACTTGGCGATGTGGCCCTCGTCGGGGTGGTGCGTGAACGAGTCGTACAGGCCGGCGCCGCTGAACCCCTGCAGATCCTCGTTGTTGGTGCTGGAGCGCAGGCGGACCGGGCGGCCGGCCGGAAAGCGCTCGTGCATGGACTGCAAATCCGCCAGCATCCAGCCGGGTGTTTCGCCAGCGCGGACCGCTCTGCGGAATTGCCGCAGAGCCTCTTCACGCGTAGCGGTGTCGGTTGCGAAGTCCGGCGCGGCCATCATCGTCGCAGCTTGGTCGTAGAGACCGTTGTGGCGCATGAAGCTGTCGTAGAAGTGGAACGGTACGGCGAAGCCCTCCGGCACCACGCCCGCCGGGAAGCCCAGGCTGCCCAGCGCCGCGACGTTGGCAGCCTTCACGCCCACACTGGCAGCGTCCGCAAAGCCGAGCTCGCTCAGCGGTCGAATGGCCGTGACGCTGAGGTCGCGCTGCGGAGCGAGAGATTCGTCCGGTCGCAACTTGGCGAAGTGGCTGTCCACCTCCTGAACGGTTGCTTCGCGCAGCTGGTAGCCGCCGGAGCTGACGCTGTAGTAGACGTACTTGCCGAGCAGGCCGATGATCTCGGGGTTCTCAGCTGCTCCTTTGATGAATGCATTCGGCACGCCATCCTGCACCGCTCGCAGGTTCACGTGCGACAAAGGCGTCTGCCGAACGCCGGTGATGATCCCGCCCACGCGTGACATCTCGTTGGGGAGGCTCTCGTAGAGCACCACGTCGAGCGCCCTCGGGCGCTCGTCGTGCGACATCAGCCGCAGGTAGCCGAAGCCCTCCGCCGCGTTCAGCGGAAGGTAGGCAATGTCACCGAAGAGATCCTCTTCCCCGAAGACCGCCAGGTTGGCGGCTTCGTATTGCTCGCGCTCCTGCTCGTAGCGAGCGACAGCGGCGGGCAGCGGGTAGTAGGCTAGCTGACCTTCAGTGATCGGAGCGTGCTCGACGAGCAGGTCGTGGGCGAGCCGGATCATTGCGAACGGGTACGAATCCCTCGGCTCGAACTCGAACGTGTACAGCCCCGCTTGGCCGTTCGGGGCGGTTAGCAGCGGGCGGAACACCAAGACACCGCGCATCGTGCCGGACTGGCCGCCGCGCCCGCTGAAGCCCAGCCCTACGGAGCGCATGAATTGCGGGTGGGCGCGGAAATTCTCGGTGTTCATGAAGTACATCTGCGGGGCGTCGGAATTAGCCTCGGTGATGACGAACTTGACGAATTCGAGGCCGCGCAGGCCGGAGTCGACCATGACCTGCTCGCCTTGGTAGGAAAACTCTTCGAAAGTCGCCCGGTCGGGAATCGTGGCTGCGCCCTCGTCCGGAGTTAACTCCTGGGGCTGTTTGCGCTCGGCTGCGACTTCGCCGAAGCCGCCCCGGCCCCCGCCGAAACCGCGCCCGCCACGACCCCTGCCGCCGCGGCTGGGCAGGAACTCGCCCGCGGCGAGGGTGCCGTCGGCGTCGCTGTCTAGCGTTGCGAGAGCAGTGTTGGCTGCCTCGATCTCCGCCGCCTCGAGGTTCCCGCTGCCGTCGCTGTCGAGTGCGGTCACGACGGGGAGCGTGCGCAACATGCCTCCGGGACCGCCCGGGCCGCGCCCGCCAAAGCCGCCCCCACTAGGCAACATTTCGCTCTCGCTGACGAGGCCATCTCCATCTGCGTCCAAAGAGCGCAGCGACGAGCTGGCCGCCGCTAGTTCGGTCGCTGAAATTTCGAGGTCCCCGTTGGCGTCCAGCGCATCCACGATTGGCAGCCCACCGGCGGGCGGGCCTTGGCCTCGGCCGGGACCGCCGCGCCCTCCGAAGCGGGGCAGCAGTTCGTCCCCGCTCAACGTACCGTTGCCATCGGCATCGAGCGTCGCCAGCGACGCTGCTGCCTGTTGGATCTCTTCGGACCTGATTTGCCCGTCACCGTCAGTATCGAGGGCTGCCAGCACGGGGATGCGGCGCAGCATATCAGCGGGCCCGCCCCGGCCCGCTCCTTGGCCTGCCGCGGCGCCGCGCCCGCCCCTGCCCGGACCCTCCGGCTGCACTCCGCCCTCGCCGCCCGGCCTGCCACCGAAGCGAGGTACGAGTTCGTCGGGACTGAGGATGCCGTTGCCATCGCTGTCGAGCGTTGCCAGAGCGGCGGGAGCGGCGGCCGTCTCTTCCGCTGACAGCATGTCGTCTGCGTCCGCATCGAGTGCGGCCATCACCGGGAGCGTCCGCATCATGCCGGGCGGGCCTTGCGCACAGAGCACTGCGAGGGTTGCCGTGACGGCGGCCAAGCCGAGAGCTTTGCATTGCGAGTTCATGTTGCTTCCTTTGTCCCGTTAGCGCGAGCCGCCGCCTGTTGTTCCCGATCGTCGAAAAAGAGCGTCAGCTCGGCGGTGTCGCGGACCAGATCCATACGTCCAACAGCCACGTGGCGAATTGGCAGTCCGGTCCTTGCCCGTAGGTCGGCCAACAGCTCTTCCTTGCGCACTGGCAGCACCAGCTCGATCTTGTCGTAGTTGATCTGCTTGCTGGCCTCGAAGTGAAAGCCCCATTCGCGCTCGAGCACGAACATCACCAGGACGACGACTGCGTTGGATGCCAGCATTCGCGGGTAGTCGCTCTGCGTCGCCAGCACTGAATTCATTACCGCCAAGGCGATCAGGACGAACAGGTAGGTCATCTCGCGGGCCGAGATCGTATCTGTCCGATAGCGCAGCACCGAGAAGATCGCGAACAGCCCGAAACCCACACCGATACTCAGATCGACGCTGGTCAGCAGGCCCAGCACGAAGTAGGTGACCATGCTGAACGTCAGGAACGTCAGCACGTACTGCTTGTCCTGCGTGGTTGGGTAATAGATCAGCCGGACGATTAGCAGGGCCACGGCTAGGTTGAAGCCGGCTCCGGCCAGGTGGGTGAGCAATTCAGGCTGCATCGGAGTTTCCGTGGGCCAGTCTAGCTAGCATGCGGAGCTTGGGCCGCGCCCGATTCCGTTTCAACTGCGGGTACAGCAGCGCCGCGCCCACGCAATACTTGCTGAACCCGGTCGGCCGGGATCCGATCGAGCGCATGTGGCGAAAGAAGGCAGAGGTGCGGCCGAAGCGCTCTTGCTTCAGCTCGCCCACCACAATGCCCGGAATGCGGACCTCACCAGACTGCCACTCAAACTGAATGCCGAGGTCGAGTGTCACGCGCTCGCGACTCTTCTTGCTCACGAGCGTGATCCGCTCGAATCGATTCCACACGGCCGGCCGCAAGCACTCGCCGTTGATGGGAGCATTCGCCGCTATGAAAGCGCCTTGCGCGGCGGTCAGCTCGGTCACGATGGCTGGGGTCTCCGTCCGTACCTTGAGCGAGCGGCGAGGCCCGACCTTGCGCTTGAGCTCGAAGAACGAGCGGCCTGAGTCGACATAGTGGCGGCTACGAATCTTCAGAGCGCTGCGTGAGGACCGCTGGTGCCTCAGGTACAAGTCGAAGCCAGCGGTGTCGAAATACAGCGTCCGGTAGCGGTGCAGGCGCGCGCCGCCGACTTCCAAGACGGTGTAGTGCTCGTGCAGGCCATCGAGCGCCGCCAGCAACTGGTCGTGGGAAAGCAAGAACTTCGTATCACAGCGATCTTGCGACGCGCGCGGCCCGACGATTTCCAGCGACACCGGCTCGAAGTCCGCCAACCGATCTCGAACTTGGTCCGCAATGAAAAGAGCGCTGCTGGAGGACATGACGGGGCGGTCTGTGGGCCGGTGCGCGGCGGCAAAACGCTGCGTCAGGGGGCTGTTTGTCTAGGCGCGGGGTGCCGTTCGGTGGTCACTAGACCTTCGTCAAATGCTTGTAAACATGCAAACGCCGCAGCTGGAGCCGCTGCCAGGCCCAAGGGGCAGCGCCAGAAATGGGGGCCCATCCCTTCGGATCTTGGCCGCTCGCAAGCGGGCCGCATCGGCCGCCGGGCTCGCTGCGTTGCCGCGGTTTCCGCGCCCGCGCCCGGCCTATAATCAATGGATTAGTCATCGGGCCCTGCTAGGCAGGCCAAGGAGAACAAACGATTATGGCGAGCTATGCGCATCCAGAGGTTCTGGTCACCACGAATTGGGTGGCCCAACACAGCCGCGACACCGGCGTCCGAGTCGTCGAAGTCGACGTGGACACGGGCTCATATGACGAGGGTCACGTGCCCGGTGCGATCGGCTGGGCGTGGGACAGCCAGCTCTGCGACACACTCGTGCGCGACATCTTGCCCAAGGACCGTTTCGAGAAGTTGCTGGGCGACAGCGGCATCGGCAGGGATACGACCGTGGTGCTCTACGGCGACAACAACAACTGGTTCGCCGCTTGGGCCTTCTGGCAGTTGAAGATCTACGGCCACGCGAATGTCCGGCTGATGAACGGCGGCCGGGTGAAGTGGCTGGCCGAGGGGCGCGAACTTTCCCTAGACACTCCTGTTGGCGCACAGGCCGACTACTCCGCCCCGGATCCCGACCTTTCGATCCGCGCGTTCTTGGGCCAAGTCCGGGACGCGTCGGATGCTGGCGCGGTCGATCTGGTCGATGTGCGCAGCCCGGCCGAGTTCAGTGGCGAGATCCTCGCACCGCCGGGCCTGCCCGAGACCTGCCAGCGCGGCGGGCACATCCCGGGCGCGCGGAATATTCCGTGGGGCAAGGCCTGCGCCGAGGACGGCACGTTCAAGAGTGCCGACGCATTGCGCGGGCTCTACGCCGCCGAGGGCATCACGGGCGATCGGCCGATCGTGGCCTACTGTCGCATCGGCGAGCGCTCCAGCCATTCTTGGTTCGTGCTCAAGTACCTTCTGGGCTACGACGGCGTGAGCAACTACGACGGGTCGTGGACCGAGTGGGGCAACTTGGTCGGGGCGCCGGTCGAGCGCGGAGCATGAAGGCCGAGCACTTCAGCGTCACCGATCTCGAACTGTCGGGTTGGCCGGTGCGCATCACCTCCTACCGAATCGGCCAGACTTGGCACGCCAAGGCGGACAACGTCTCGCCAGGCGCGAACATCGCCCGAGCCAAGGCAGGGGACCGGGAAGAGGCGGAGGCCAAGGCGATCGGGAGGGCTTCCGAGAGGTTGGGGGCGACCCGGCGTCATCCCAAGGCTGACGTGGGTTCGTGATGCGCGTTCAGATCTTTTCCGACATCCACGGGGACTTCGCCAGCTTGCGGCAGGCTATCGCTGTCGAAGCAGACATCTACATCGCCGCCGGCGACTTGGTCACTCACCCGGCTCCGCTCGACCCCTGCGCGGAGGTGCTCGCCTCGCTCGGGGAGCGCCTCTGGGTCATGCCGGGCAACAATGAGACGGACGAGCAGGTGCGCGAGTTCTGCGGTTGCCACGGCTTTCGCAGTTTTCACGAGGCCGTTTACGAAGTGGGCGGCGTGCATTTCGCCGGCTTGGGCTATTCCAACCCGACCCCGTTCGACACTCCCGGAGAATACTCGGAGGAGGAGCTAGCCGCACGCCTGGCCCCCTTCGCCGGCCGTCTTCCGCAGGTCCTGATCTGCCATGCCCCGCCCTTGAACACCCCTCTTGACGAGGCCGGGCCCGGCCTGCACTTCGGCTCCAAGGCTGTTCGCGACTACATTGACGAGCACCAGCCGGAGTACTGTTTTTGCGGGCATATCCACGAGGGTGCCGGGCGGACCGCGCGTCTAGGCGCGACGTTGGCGGCCAACGTGGGTAAGCCGGGCTACCTGCTGGAGCTATGAGGTGTGGAACTGTAAGGTGTACTGGCGCTCCGCGCTAAAATAGACTTGCGGTTGCATTCTTCACTAGCCTGCCGCTGACTAACTCGATGTCCGATGCGCCCCAAGGTGCAGTGGTCGCTCTGCCTGTGGCGGGCGGCCAAACTGCAGCCAGCGCCAGCTTCTGCTTGTGCGTCGCTACGTTGTGGCGGCGCGAACTGCGCGGCTTTTATCGCCAGCGCAGCCGCATCGTAGGCACCCTGTCCACGCCACTGCTGTTTTGGTTCGTGCTCGGATCCGGCTTCGGTTCTTCGCTGCTGGGTTCGGAGGGCGGCTACGCCCAGTTTTTCTTTCCCGGCACGCTGGCGCTGAGCGTGTTGTTCACATCGATCTTCGCCAACATCTCGCTGATCGAGGATCGCCGCGAGGGCTTCCTGCTCGGCGTGCTGGTGGCCCCCGTTTCGCGCCTTGCGCTGGTCTTGGGAAAGGTCTGCGGCGCCACCACGCTCGGTGCCATCCAAGGAGCGTTGCTCCTGCCGCTCGCACCTCTGGTGGGCATTTCGCTCGATCCCAGCTCACTGCCGATGGTTTTTGCGGTGCTCTTGCTGATGGCGTTCGGCCTGACCTCTCTGGGATTCTTTTGCGCTTGGTGGCTGAACTCGGTGCAGGGCTTCCACTCGATCATGAACCTCGTGCTGGCGCCGATGTGGCTTGTTTCCGGCGGTGTCTTCCCGTTGGACGGCTCGTCGGCTTGGGTGCGCTGGCTGACCGCGATCAACCCCTTGGCGTACGGCGTGGCCGAATTGCGCAGGTTGTTGGGCGCCTCCGGAGCTGGCACGGTGCCGGCGCCTGAACTGTCGTGGCTCGTGCTCGGCGGCTTTGGCGCCGTCATGCTGCTCGCCGCGTGGCACAGGGCGTCCCAGTCTGACGCCTCGCATTTGGCTTGAGCCCCGGTGGCGCAAACGAACCTATGGATTTCACCGACCTGCCTGCGCTCAACGCCAGCCTGAACTCGCTCGCGGCCGTATTCCTGGCGCTCGGCTACGTCTTCATCCGTCGCGGCGAAGTGCAGCGGCACCGGGCTTGCATGCTCTGCGCTAGCGGCGTCTCGCTGGCATTTCTCAGCAGCTATCTCGTCTACCACTGGCAGGTGGGCTCGGTGCCGTTCGCCGGCCAAGGCTGGGTCCGGCCGGTCTACTTCTCGATCTTGCTCAGCCACGTCTTGCTCGCGATGGCAGTCCTGCCACTGGCTGCGACCACGCTGCTGCGGGCATGGCGTGGTGACTACGACCGCCACCGCGCCATCGCCCGCTGGACCTGGCCTGTTTGGATGTACGTCTCGGTGACGGGAGTGGTCATCTACGGGATGCTCTACCACGGGTAGGTCGACCTTGCTAGCAACCCTCCGCACGCTCGTCCCGTACCTGCTCCGCTATCGCTGGCGCTACGCGGGAGGCTTCACAGCGCTGCTGTTTCGCGGCGTGTTGGCGGCCGGCGTGCCCTTGCTGATCGGGTACGCGGTGGACCAACTCGCTGCGGGCGAGCGGGAGGCTGCGATGAAGGCCGTATGGCTGCTGCTGGGCGTCGCGGCCTGCAAGGGGATCGCGCAATACGCCATGCGCTGGATCCTGATCAGGATCTCGCGCGACATCGAGTATGACCTGCGCAACGACCTCAGCGCCCACTTGGTCACGCTGGATCGGACGTTCTACGAGCGGTATCGCACGGGGGATCTGATGGCGCGGGTGACCAACGACCTCGCGCAGGTGCGCTCGCTGCTGGGGCCGGGGCTGATGTACACGGCCGAGATCGGGGTCGTGATGGCTGCGGTGCTGTCCATCATGGCTTGGACTGACTGGCTGCTCACGCTGGTCATTTTCGCTCCGATGCCGCTGATCTCAGTGGTCGTGGGGTACTTCGGCCGCCGCACGCACGAGCAGTTCCAGACTGTGCAGCGACGATTCTCCGGAATCAGTGTCCGGGTGCAGGAGCACTTGGCTGGTCTGCGGATGCTGCGGGCCTACAACCAAGGCCCTGCCGAAGTCAGACGGTTCGCAGCCGCCAACGCTGACTATCTCGAGGCGAGCCGTGGACTTATCCGCATCTGGCGCAGGTTCTACCCGCTGCTCGAACTCTTGGTCGGCCTGGCTGGTATCGGCCTGCTCGGCTTCGGAAGCTGGCGGGTGTTGCAGGGTGAGATGACCGTCGGCACTTTCACGATGTTCATCTATTTCCTGGCAATGTTGGCGTGGCCGATGATCGGCATGGGCGTGGTGGTCAACATCACCCAGCGAGGCGTCGCGTCGCTGGGGCGACTCAACGAACTGCTGCACCATCGCCCGCGAATCGCCGACGCGCCCGATGCATTGCGATCGTATGAGTATGTCCGGGGGACGATCAACTGGCAGGCCGTCAGCGTCCAGTATCCAAACGCCAGCGTCCGTGCAGTCTGCGACGTGAGCCTTTCTGTCGGCGAAGGCGAGTCGCTGGCAATTATCGGCCCGGTCGGCAGCGGCAAGTCCACGCTTGCCAGCCTGGTGCCGAGACTATACGACCCGACCCAGGGCGAGGTCTTGATTGAAGGCATTAGTGCCCGGCGACTGCCGCTCGATGTGTTGCGCAAGCAGATCGGATACGTTCCGCAAGAGACGTTCTTGTTCAGCCGCACGATTGCCGACAACATCCGCTTGGGCAGGCCCGAAGCGAGCGACGACGAGGTTCGGGAGGCCGCTCGGATTTCGCTACTAGGCACGGACGAGGACAACTTTCCGGATGGACTAGACACGCTCGTTGGCGAGCGCGGCATCACTCTATCGGGAGGTCAGAAGCAGCGCGTGGCGCTTGCCAGGGCTTTGGTGCGAGATCCCAGCGTCGTGGTGCTCGATGACACCACGTCCAGCCTTGACGCCGAGACCGAGCATGCCCTGCTGCGGCGCATGCGCCGCGCCACCCGCGATCGCACCCTGCTGATCATCACGCATCGTGTCTCCTCTGCCAGGCTGGCAGACAGAATCGCGGTGATGGACGCCGGACAGGTCGTGGACAGCGGCTCCCACGAGGAATTGCTTGCCCGGGGCGGCCTGTACGCTCGCATCCACGAGCGCCAGCTGATCGAAGAGGAACTGGCCAAGCCATGAGCACCGGACGCAGCATCGGGTTGGACGCCGCTCGGGAGACGCTTCCGGACACTCCGCTGTACGACGCGGCCATCCTCAAGCGCCTGTCGCGCTACCTGCGGCCGTACTCCGTGTTTGCGGCCGCGTCGCTGCTGCTGCTGATGCTGAATTCGGCCCTCGGCGTGATCGCGCCGCTGCTCACGCAAGTCGCGGTGGACCGCTATCTCAAGCCCGATCCGACGGCGGACTCTCTGCTTGACCCCTGGCTTCCCGCCGAACCGATGCAGGGCATCTTGTGGTTAGCGGCGCTGTCGGTGGTGTCGCTGCTGCTGGCGGTGCTGACGCGGGCGGCGCAGATCCACACGATGAACTGGACGGGCCAGCGTGTGATGCGCGACATGCGGCGGGAGGTGTTCGAGCACTTGCAGCGCCTGCCGGTCTCGTACTTCGATCGCACGCCGAGCGGACGGCTGGTGACGCGGGCGACGACCGACGTGGACGTGCTCAACGAATTGTTCACGTCGGGCTTGGTGGCTGTGGCCGGAGATGTGCTCACGCTGGTCTGTGCATTCGGGGCGATGTTCTACCTAAGCCCCCGGCTGACCTTGGTGTACCTCGGCATAGCTCCGTTGGTGTGGGTCGTGAGCGTGATTTTCCGCAAGCGCGCTCGCAGCAGCTTTCGCGACGTGCGCAAGGCCGTCGCCAAGCTTGCCTCTTTCCTGCAAGAGTGCTTCACGGGCATTTCGGAAATTCAATTGTTCAACCACGAGCAACGCGCCCTGAGCGACTTCGAGGCCATCAACGACGAGCACCGCAAGGCCAACTACCGCTCGGTGCGGGCGCATGCCGTGTTCTTTCCGGTGATCGAGTGGATCAGCTTGCTGGGGGTGGGCCTGCTGATCGTCTTCGGTGGCGCGTGGGTCGTTGCTGGCAGCGTGTCCCTGGGGGTCTTGCTGGCGTTCCTCCAGTACGGCACAAGGGTTTTCCGTCCGATCCAAGACTTGGCCGAGAAGTACAACGTCCTGCAGGCGGCCATGGCGGGCGCGGAGCGGATCTTCGAGTTGCTGGACACCGAGGCAGACGCGGTACAAGCGACTGCCGAGCAGGCGGATCTGGAGCAGCCCAGCGTCGAATTCCGCAATGTCTGGTTCGCCTACAAGGGCGAGGACTGGGTGCTGGAAGATGTCAGCTTCAAAGTTCCCCCGGGCGGCATGCTGGCGGTAGTCGGCCACACCGGGGCGGGCAAGAGCACCTTGGTCAGCCTGTTGCTGCGTTTCTACGAAATCCAGCGCGGCACGATCTTGGTCGGAGGGACGGACATCCGCGAGTGGACGCCCCAGGCGCTGCGGGCGCACTTCAGCGTGGTATTGCAGGATTCGTTCCTGTTCTCGGGCACGATCGGAGAGAATATCGGTCTCGGCGATCCGGAGGCCTCCGCCGAGGGCATCCGCAACGCAGCCGCGAACGCCCATTTGGCGGATCATATCCAAGCGCTGCCTCAGGCATATGACGAGCCGGTCCTTGAGCGTGGCGCGGGCCTGTCGGTAGGGCAGAAGCAGCTGGTTTCGTTCGCCCGCGCACTAGTTCACGAGCGCCCTTTCTTGGTGTTGGACGAAGCCACCTCGAGCGTGGATCCCGATACCGAGCGCAAGATCCGCGACACGCTCTCCAAATTGTTCGTGGGGAGGACGTCAATCGTGATTGCTCACCGGCTGTCTACGATTCGCCGTGCCGACCGTATCGTTGTCCTGCACCGGGGCCGGGTCATCGAACATGGCGGGCACGACGAGTTGCTCGCGCGGGATGGAGTCTATGCCCGCTTGCACAAACTGCAATCGTTGGCGGAAACCGTGGCAATGCCGCGGTGAGCATGTCCAGTCGCGTGTCCTGGCAACGCGCACGCCCACGCGCTGCCGGCCGTGCCCCATCCACGGCACGACGCCAGGCGCGTTTGCAGGCCGCGCTAAAGCCGCTGCTAGCCGGCGACGCGGTGCTGCTAGGCGACGGTGGCCGAGCGTATCCAGGCTGCGCCCGGCGGCTGGGAGTCCAGCACGAGGCGGTGAATGTGTCGGCCGGCAAGCGGGTGCGCGGGAGCTATCACATCCAAACGGTGAACAATCGACACTAACAGTTCAAAGCGTTCCTGCTGCCGTTCCGGGGTGTAGCGACGAACTGCCTAGACAGCTATCTGCGTTGGTTTCAGCAAGTCGGATCTTATGCGCGAGGCGTCCCCTCGTAGCTGCTTGGTGGCCTCAATGGCACCAAAATGCATACGTTTCGCCAATTGAGCCTTCCGACGGACGCAGGTAATTCAGGAGGGCGCAATTCCGTGGGATTCCAAGAAGAACGACCGTGCGTGGCTGTCACCGGCGCGCTTCAGCTGATGAGTCCAAGTCGACACGGCCAGCCGCGCCCTGAGGTGCCATGGTGCCCGCCGTGCCAAGAGTGGGCGGCGCTCTCCCTCAGCCAATTCGGAGATGCTCTCCAAGTACATCTGGATGCAGATTCCGAGCGACGACTTGATTTCTTGGTAGGACGCACCATCGACCGCAATGTCCAGATCGGTGCAGATTCCGTGCCAACGACCGCCGCTACTGTATGCATAACACCGCAATGTTGTCATGGTCTCTGCATCGAGGTCGGGAACGGATCCACTCGAATCACTATGATCTATCATTTCTCGGTTTCGCGCAGAAGGCAAGTGCTGGGGCGAGGTGATTGTTGCAACTCGCAGCACGGAGTAGGGATATGGCTTATGGCGTAAGAGTGTACAAGGCCAGCAAAGTGTTCCTCGAGATTGAGCAGTTCCACGGCCGCTGCGAGCGCTTGGTGAAGCAGGAGTTGTTCGCCCATTTCAATCTCATCGCGATGACGCGCCTGTTCACCAACCGTGACGACAGGCTGGAGCAAGCCGCCCGCCCGGCCGCTGGCAAGCCGGCCCGCCAAGCCAACTTCAAGCACAGCCTAGCGGCGCTGGCACAAAACTTGGAGGGCTTGCTGCTGCGCCATAGCGCGTATCTGGGCGAGACCCTCGAGCGCATCAGCGAGTGGGTCGGAGCCGGGCGCAGCCGCCCGCGCCCGGAGTACTCGTACCCGCGCCGCTCCCTGCGCCCGGTCTCCAAATGGGCACGCCATCGAGTGGCCGCGAGCTAGCCCGCCCGCTGCCCACACCAATTTCCATGAGCTGAGCACACGCCAGCCCCACAAGGCTGGCTTCAGGCCGGGATCCGTTAAGTTAGTGCCGAAATCCTTATGTTAGTGCCATTGGATGGTGAACACCGGCCCCACGTCACGGCTGGAGGCAAAGGCAGCGGCGAGACTTCGACGCAACGCCGCGAGCCCGTGCGACATTCGAGCACCTGCTGAGGGCGAGATTCAGGGCACGAGTTCCATGGTCTCGCTGTAGTAGGGATTCGGCTCACGCGGTTCCACTGCATCCGTAGCATCGCGCCAAGCGATGAGCTCTTGGTGCAGGTCGCTAGCCTTTGCGGGCATAGCATCCGCCAGGTTTCTGGCTTCACTGATGTCGGTCGCAGTGTTGTACAACTCCAGGCGCCCGTCCTCGAAGAACTCAATCAGTTTCCAGTCGCCTGTGCGAATGGCGCTCGCGGGCGTCGCGCGACCCTCCAAATACAGCGGATAGTGCCAGAAAATCGCACGATCGTCCAGCGCGGGGTGTCCCTTGAGCAGCGGCGCGAAGCTTTCGCCGTCGATCGGCTGGCCCGCAGGCAAAGAAACGCTCGCCAGCTCCGCGAACGTGGGCAGGAAGTCGACGCTGGTGATTGGAGTTTGCGACTTGGTTCCTGCTGAGATCACGCCTGGCCACCTCATGCACGTCGGTACACGCACGCCTCCCTCGTAGAGCGAGCCCTTGACCCCGCGTAGAGGCTGGTTGATTGAAACCCGCGTGCCTCCGTTGTCCGATGAGAAGATCACCAGAGTCTTTTCGGCTAGGTCGAACTCGTCCAGGGTCTCGAGGATGCGGCCAACACTGGAGTCAACCGCCTCGACCATGGCCGCGTAGATCGAATTGTAGGGATTCTCGTTTCTTGTCCACGCTGCGAGCTTCTCCTCGTACTTAGCGATCAGATGGAGGCGGGCAACAAGCGGACCGTGGACATCCCAGTGCGAGAGGTACAAGAAGAATGGCCCATGGCGGTTTTCTTTGATGAAATCAACTCCCACGTCGGTCAGGTCGAAGGTTACGTCGGGATCGTTGTAGTGGTTCTTCTCGGTACCGGGCTTGCCGTCGCTGCTGTTCACGTCGAATCCCTGAGTGTCGGGGCCGACATGCCATTTTCCGAACCTAGCAGTTGCGTACCCGGCCTGCCTAAGCACCTCGGCGATGCTGACCACGCTTGGATCCAAGGCCTGCCGAATCTCGAAGGCGTCGGGTATCGGATCCGTGACACCAGCCCGCTCCCAGAAGCGCTGCTGCACCGGGACCCAGAGCTTCATCTGACGGGGGTCAATCTTGGACTTGCCGCCCGGCGTGTAGATCTTGTGCCGAGGCGGGTACATGCCGGAGATCAAGCTCGCGCGGGTTGGGGCGCAATTCGGCCCGCTACTGTAGGCGTTGGAGAAGATCATCCCCTCTTGCGCCATGCGGTCTAGATGGGGCGTTTCATAGAACTCGTCGCCGTTGAAGCCGACGTCGTTCCAGCCTAGGTCGTCCGCGAGGATGAGAACGATGTTCGGCGGCTGAGCGGACGCCGCCATGCTCAAGACAAGCGCGAGGACGATTCCTCGCCAGATCGAGCGCTGCATGTTGCCTCTGAGTTGTTCGGCGGCGCCTAGTCGGGTGGGGTTCGGTTGGCCTTGATCCATTCTTCGGCGCTCGCAATCAGGTCCGGGTGTTCCGAGGCGATGTCATTCGCCTCGGAGATGTCTGTCTCGAGATCGAACACTTGCCAGACCCCGGGTTCGTCGGATACCAGTTTCCACCGCCCGTGACGAACCGCGCGCTGTTGGCCTCGCTGGTCCCATTCCCAGTACAGGAATTCATGGCGCGCTTGCCCCTCAGAATCGCCGAGCAGCGTTGGCGCGATCGACAAGCCGTCTACATCGTCTGGGACGAATTCCTCGGCACCGGCCAACTCGGCGAATGTCGGCATCATGTCCGGCGTGTAGGTCACGTGGCCGCTCACCGCTCCGGCCGCGATCTTTCCCGGCCAACGTGCGATCAGAGGCGATCGGATCCCACCGTCGTGCATGGACCGCTTGGCCCCGCGCAGGGGCCCGGAGGAATCGAGCTCGCCCTCATGCCGGCTGGAGGCGCCATTGTCTGACATGAAGAAGACCGCCGTCCGTTTGCCGATTCCGAGCTCTTGGAGCAGTTGTAGGAGTTCACCGACGTGCCGGTCCACCATGCTAACGAACGCCGCATGAACCTTTGCGCGATCAGACCAGGGCTTGTCCTTGTAGAGCTGGGCTGCGGGGTCGTCCTCCGGGATGTGATAGGCGGCATGCGGAGGAGTCCATGGGGCGTAGCAAAAGAACGGCCCGTCGCGATTTTCGCGGATGAAGTCCAGCGTTCGTTCAAACACTAGATCGTGCGAGAACTGGTAGGCACCCTCCGGTGTCTCGCGCGGGACGAACGGCCCCTGCGGACTCATCGCCTTGTATGCCTGGTAGGCTGCGAGGTCGGACGAAAACTCTTCGGGCTCCAGTCCGTACATGCTCGCGTTGGCGCGCAGGGGGAAGAGGTTTCCGTTTTCAACGAGAAAGGGAGGGTAGTAGGTGTGGGCATGCACTTGGTGGTAGTAGCCGAAGAATGTGTCGAAGCCTTGCTTTTCGGCCGCCCCTTCGGAGCCCATCACGCCTAGGCCCCACTTGCCGAATCCGCCGGTCGCGTACCCGGCCCGCTGGAGCACCTCAGCGATCGTGACATCCGAGTCGCGGATAGGTGCGGTTCCCGCGTTGGCGCGCACGGTCGTGTGCCCGGTATGCTTTCCAGTCATCAGCGCACAGCGAGACGGCGCACAGACGGTGTGCCCGGCGTAGGCATCGGTGAAGCGCATGCCCTCTCTCGCCAGGCGATCCAGATTGGGGGTCTGGATAGCCGTGGACCCGTAGGTGCCGAGATCGGCCCAGCCCATGTCATCAGCCATGACGAAGACGATGTTCGGCTGCTCGGCTTTCACGGACACAGGCTCCGCTTGGCTGGCGAGGGTGACAGCCGCGAGCGTTAGCGCGACTCCGGTCACCAGCCAGCCGGGACGATCTCCGCTCATGACAGTTAGCGTACCTTCATGATTCCCGGTTCGTTAGGGCTGGGGATGCCGCGAACTCGTTGACACCCGTCAGGTGCGGAGTGGCGGGGCCCTTCAATCGTATGCTTTGCAGGCTGGCACGGCGAAGCCCCCAGCATGAGCGGTCTGGCCGGTGGTTTGGCAGGTTTCCGGTAGGCGGCACCAAGGTTGGTGTCGGATGAATTACACGGCATGGAGGCCCCGCAGCGGCCGGACGCGAGCGACATTGGCGCATGAGGGGGCGGTGCTGGTTGAGCGGCGCCTTGCCGAATTCTAGCCAAACACGCGGCTGCTTGGACAGTGTCGGCACATATGCCAAGGGCGTTCCGCGAGGTCTTTGAACCCACTTTTGCGCCGCAAGCGGTCAGGTTTGGCGCAGCTTTGCCAGCAGCGCTTCGCTGCTGGCGCAAGTGACCAGCCACTCGCCGATGGTGCCAAGTGTTTCAGGCGAGTCGACCCGTCGCAAGTGATCGGAGAATTCAGCCGCAGCACCTGCGCCGAACCGAGCTTGCACGAGACGAACCAATAGGCTGCGCTGGCCTTGCGCCAACCCCCGAGCCTCGCCCCGGGCCTCGCCCCGAGCCTCGCCCCGGGCCTCACCCCGGGCCTCACCCCGGGCCTCGCCCTTGGCCAGCCACTCCTCGGACCATTTCACCATGTTTTCGTTCAGCATCTGCCTGACCTCCACCAAGTCCCGCAACTTCCGCAACTGTCCCAACTCCTCCTTGGGCAGGAACACCGCCAGCACCACATGGAGGAACCACTTAGTGATAGCCGCCCTCAGACTAGCATGCTCAGGCCCCTCCAAGACGTCGATCAACTGTTCCAGCGCGGCGTTGGCGGCTGGATAGTCCCGGATCCGGATGGCCCGAAACCACGCGTCCGCCACGTTCCGCCGGGCTGGGTCCAGTTCCTTGCAATGATGAACTGACACGACGTGGTAATTGAACCGGTTCGTGTAGCGCTCCATCCCGGGGAAGGTGTCTTCGATGAGTTCCGTCAACTCCAACGGTGCGCTCCAGTCGCGCTCGCCGCTGTAGAGCACCAGCGGCACGACGTGGGGCAGTTTGCGGCCCTTGATTTTTCCGGACCGCACGAGCGTGTCGAACAGCATGCCCACGTACATGTTCATTCGAGCCGCCATGAAGTGTTCGACGCTGGACTGGAGTTCCATCATGACCACTACGTAGAGTGATTCGCCATTGCGCTTGCGGATCTTCCAGACCATGTCGTTGGAGCGGACCTTGAACTTGTCGTTGGTGTACTCCGTCTTGAGTGGCTCGATGGTAGAGAGGTCCACATGCGCGAGCCAAGGTTCGTCAACGAAGCCCTGTAGCAGGTGGGTAATGACCACCGTGAATGAGAGCATGTGCTTGCCACTGGCGTCGTGAAGCATAGACATAGAATAATAATAGCATATCAATCACCACAATATGCCTTCAATGCCCGCATGGTGTTTAGTATGTAAATAATTTTATATACATATAGGATAGCATGGTTCGGTCGGCAATGGCGTCACGCTTGGTGCCCCTAGGGACAATGCCACCTCGCGCTTGAGCTGCATCGGTCGGTCGCAGGTTACGTCAGGGCAAGGCTCGGGCTGGTCGAGGTGTGACTGCTAGCGCGCTCCCTTGGGCACCCGAGTGTATGCGGCTCGGTCCGGCGCTCCTGGCGTCCGACGTCGCCGTTCGCTGAGCCCCCAGCCCGAGTGCATGCGCCGGCTCTGAGCCGGCGAGACCTGGGGCCCTGTCGATCGGAGCAGGAGCGGCGGTGTGTGTCGTGGCGGCTGTGCGCGATTACCTGTGGGGGCGAGGGAGGCAAACACGAGTCGCGTGGCCGCTTGTCGAGCAGCGGGCAGAGCATGTGCGCTGCGAAGATATCGCGCCGTGGCGGGGCAGGCAGTCCCTGCCAGAGGGTAGACTATTGCTACCGTTGAAGACTGGCGCGTCCACCCTTGGCGTGTCAACGTGGGCCGCCCGTAGCGCGGTTCGGAGGAAACCATGCGCAGGCATTCTCGTAGGATCATTGCTCCCCGATTCGCACGCCACATGGCTGTCTTGCTGCTGTGCTCTGCGACGCTTGCCGCGGCGGTCGAAATCGCTCCTGAGAGCCCGGCGCGATGGCAGCGCGTCACCCTGACCTTCGATGGCCCGGAATCTTCGGAAGATGCCACGCCGAACCCGTTTCTCGACTACCGCCTGAGCGTCTCCTTCTCCCACCAAGGGTCGGGCGAGAGCCGTGTTGTGCCGGGGTTCTTCGCTGCCGACGGAAACGCGTCGGAGTCCTCGGCTACGGCGGGCAACAAGTGGCGCGTGCGTTTCACGCCGCCACTGGCCGGTGAGTGGGTCTGGAGGGCGGAGTTCCGGTCCGGTCCGGGCGTGGCGATCAGCGACTCTGCCGGCCAGCCGGCGGCTTTTGACGGCGAATCGGGCACGCTTGCTGTCAGCGCCGCTCCGGCGGACGCCCAGGGTTTCGCAGCCAAGGGGTTTCTGACGCCCTCGGACGGGCACTACCTGCGGTTCGGCAACGGCGACCGCTTCCTCAAGGGCGGGGCAGACTCCCCGGAAAACTTCCTCGGATACTACGAATTTGACGGCACGTTCGACACGGCGGCCCACCGCGGCGTTTCCACCGACCGCGGCTCATTCCTGCATCGCTACGAGCCTCACGCGGGCGACTGGAAGCCAGGCGACCCGACTTGGCAGGGCGGCAAGGGCAAGAACATCATCGGAGCGCTGAACTACCTCGCCTCCAAGGGCATGAACAGTGTCTATTTCATGACCTACAACCTCGACGGTGGCGATGGTAAGGACACTTGGATCTGGACCGCTCCCGACGTCCGGGATCGCATCGACGTCTCCAAGCTGGCCCAGTGGGACATCGTGTTTGCCCACATGGAGCGACTCGGCATCGCCATGCACTTGGTCACCCAGGAGACCGAGAACGACGAGGAGCTCGGCGGCAGCCCCGCGTTGAACGACATCCGCAAGCTCTATTTGAGGGAGTTGGCCGCGCGTTTCGGCTACCATCTGGCCATCGTCTGGAACCTGGGCGAGGAGAACGACACGCCCCACGCCGACCGGCTGGCGATCGCCAGCTACATCCGCAGCGTCGACCCCAACAATCACGCCATCACGGTCCATACCCACAACACCCGCAGCCTGCGCACTTACACCAGCCTGATCGGCTCGAGCCTGTTCTCCGCGACTTCGATCCAGGGCCGCATGGAGGCAGCGAACCACGAGGCCGTCATGCTGCGCATGCGCACGGCAGCCGCCGGCTCTCCGTGGGCGATCTTTCATGACGAACAGTCGCCGGCTTCCGTGGGAGTTGTCCCCGATGCTGATGACCCGCAGCACGACAAGCCTCGCAAGCACGCCTTGTGGGGCAATTTGATGGGCGGCGGTTCGGGTGTGGAGTGGTATTTCGGATACCAGTACGCGCACATGGATCTCAACTGCGAGGATTGGCGCTCCCGGGACACGATGTGGGACCAGACCCGCTACGCGCTGGAATTCTTCCAGCGGCACCTGCCGTTTTGGGAAATGTGGCCGGCCAATGACTTGATCGCCGGCGAGAGAGCTTTTGTGTTCACCAAGGAAGGCGAGATCTACGCTGCGTATCTGCCAGAAGCCTCGGGTCGCACCTTGATCGACGTAGCCCCTGGCAAGTACACCCTGCGCTGGTACGACCCGCGCAACGGCGGCGACCTGCAGGTGGGCGACAATGCCATCGTCGAGGTCGGCGAAGTCCGGATGGGGAGCGACGCACGCGTCCAGCTCTCGCCGCCGAGCCATCCCGGCCAAGACTGGCTGGCACTGCTGGAAAAGGTGGCGGACCGTTAGGGCTCGGGCGAGATTAGGCGAGATTATACGATGTTGCAGGCGGCCGCCCTACGTAGCCGGGCAGCCGCTCGCAAGCGAGGGGAGGACCAATGACGCGACGCTTGACGATGGCACAGGCCACGATTGAGTTCCTCAAGCAGCAATTTGTGGAGCGCGATGGACGGCGGCACCGCTTTTTCGGGGGCTGCTTCGGCATCTTCGGCCACGGCAACGTGGCCGGGCTGGGCCAAGCCCTGCACCAAGACACGTCATTCCCGTATTTCCTGTGCCGCAACGAGCAGGCGATGGTGCATACCGCGGCGGGCTTCGCCAAAGTCTCCAACCGCCTGCGCGCGCTGGCTTGCACCACCTCGATCGGGCCGGGCGCCACCAACATGGTGACCGGGGCGGCCGCCGCGACGGTCAACCGGCTGCCTGTGCTGCTGTTGCCGGGCGACATCTTCGCCCGCCGCAACGTCGCCCCTGTGCTGCAGCAGGTCGAGTCGTCCCAGACGCAGGACGTATCGGTGAATGATTGTTTCCGCCCCGTGTCGCGCTATTGGGATCGCATCCAGCGGCCCGAGCAGATCGTGACGGCCCTGCCCGAGGCGATGCGCGTGCTGACTTCCCCCGCCGAGACCGGCGCGGTGACGCTCGGGATGCCCCAAGATGTGCAGGCCGAGGCGTTTGACTACCCGGAAGCGCTATTCCGCGAGCGGGTCTGGCAGATTTCCAGGCAGCGCGGTGACGCCCAGACGATTGACGAGGCCGCACGCTGGATTCGCGCCGCGAAAGCGCCCCTGATCATCGCTGGCGGCGGAGTGCTCTACAGCGAAGCCTGCGCGGCGCTGGCCGACTTTGCCGCCGCCACCGGGATTCCGGTGGCCGAGACCCAGGCGGGCAAGGGGTCGCTGCGCTTCGACCACGGCCAAGCGCTCGGAGCCATGGGCGTGAGCGGGACGCCCGGCGCGAACATCCTAGCCCGCGAGGCCGATTTGGTGATCGGCATCGGAACGCGCTACACCGATTTCACCAGCGCCTCCAAGACGGCCTTTCAAAACCCCGCGGTCCGCTTCTTGAACATCAATGTGGCCGAATTCGACGCCTTCAAGCACGCTGCCCTGCCGCTGGTGGCCGACGCAAGGTCCGCGTTGCAGGAACTGGCGATCCTAGTGTCGGACTACCGGGTCGGAGCCCACTACGCTGCCCGGATTCGCGAGTACCGCGAGATGTGGGAGCAGGAAGTGGACCGCATCTACGGTCTTCGGCATGGGCCGCCGATCAGCCAGGGCGAGGTCATCGGGACGGTCAATGAAGTTGTCGGCGAACGCGACGTCGTCGTGTGCGCGGCCGGCAGCATGCCGGGCGACATGCACAAACTGTGGCGGACCAAGGGCCCCAACACCTATCACATGGAGTACGGCTATTCGACGATGGGCTACGAAGTCGCGGCCGGCTTGGGCATCAAGATGGCAGAACCCGAGCGGGAGGTGTATGTGATGGTGGGTGACGGCTCCTACCTGATGATGGCCCAGGAGATCGCCACTTCAATTCAAGAGGGCGCGCAATTGCGCATCGTGGTGGTCGACAACCACGGCTTTGCCAGTATCGGCAGCTTGAGCGAGGCCTGCGGCAACGAAGGCTTTGGCACGCACTACCGCGTGCGTGACAATGGCGACCTCAGCGGCGGGCTCGTCGGCGTCGACTTCGTCGAGAATGCGCGCAGTTTGGGTGCGGTAGCCTGCCGGGCCAACACGAGAGCGGAACTCAAGGACGCGCTCGCGGCCATGGGAGGCCATGACCGCACCAGCGTGGTGGTAGTCCACACAGATCGCAACGAGCGCGTGCCCGGTTATGAGTCGTGGTGGGACGTGCCGATTGCCGAGGTCTCCGAGGCGTCTGCCGTGGACGAGGCCCGCGAACAGTGGCTGGCTGGCCGCAGCAAGGAGCGGGACTACCTGTAGGGTCGGCCCCAGCAGGCGCGAGCTATTGTCGCTAGAGTCCGGGGATTTCTGTCGGTGTTGGTAACGATCACCTCCTTCTTGGGGTTCACGCTGCTGGTCGCGGCGATCTCGTACTCCCAAACGCGGCGCGACCGCATGACCACGTGGGATGCGTACTTCCTGGGCGGGCGCAGCCTGACCGCGTGGGTCATCGCAGGGTCGCTGATGCTTACGAACCTGTCGACCGAGCATCTCATCGGCCTCAACGGCGATGCCTTCAATCACACCATTGCGGTCACGGCTTGGGAAACCACTGCAGCCCTGGCAATGGTGGGCACCGCCTTGTATTTCCTGCCACGCTTTCTGCGCATGGGGCTGTCCACCATCCCCGAGTACCTCGCCGCCCGCTACGACCGCGTCACCGGAGTCATCGCGGCATCTCTGTTCCTGTTCTCGTACGTGCTGGCGATCCTGCCGGTCGTGTTGCTGTTCGGGGCCAGCGGTATCGACAGCCTGTTCGGCCTGCAGGAGGTCTTCGGGCTGAGCCAGACACAGGTCACGTGGCTCGTGGTGTGGGGTGTCGGCACGCTTGGATCGCTGTACGCGATCTTCGGCGGCCTCAAGGCGGTCGCCATCTCCGATACCGTCAACGGGGTCGGCTTCTTGATCGCGGGCCTGCTGGTCCCGTTGCTGGCGCTGATCCAGGTCGGCGACGGAAACCCGATGACCGGTCTGGCCACGGTTTACGCAGCAGAGCAGCCGAAGTTCGACATCACCGGCGACGAGCCGGGCTCTTTCCTGCCATTCGGCGTCCTGTTCACGGGAATGATCGTCAACCAGATCTTCTTCTGGTGCGCCGGGCAGCAGATCCTGCAGCGTGGGCTCGGCGCGAAGAATCTCAAGGAAGGCCAGAAGGGCATGCTGATCGCGGCCTGCTTCAAGCTTCTTGGCCCGCTGGTGATCGTGCTGCCTGGCGTGATCGCTTACCACATGTTCAAGGACACGCTGGGACCAGAGGATTACATGCTGGCGTACCCGACGCTGGTCAAGGCGGTCCTGCCAGACTGGCTGGGAGGGTTTTTCGCAGCCGTCATGGTGGGCGCGGTTCTAAGCACTTTCAACAGCGTCCTGAACTCGTCGGCAACGCTATTCTGCCGCGATATCTACGGTGCGGTCATCCGTCCGGACGCATCGCAGCGGCAGTTCGTGGTGGCCGGGCGCACATGCAGCGTCGTGCTGGCCATCGGCGCCATGCTGATCGCGCCGATGATCGACACTTCCGGCAGCTTGTACAACTATCTCCAGCGGATCAACGCGACCGTCTTCGGCCCGATGCTCGCGGTCATCCTGCTAGGGATGCTGTATCCCAAGGTTTCCGCGTTTTCCGCCAAGGCCAGCCTAGTGGGCGGCCCGGCGCTGTTCTTCCTGCTCGTGTTCACGTTGGACGACCCAATCCAGAGGTTCTTGCAGGGCCTGTTCGGCACTGCCGACGAGATCCACTTCCTCCACTTCCTCGGCCTTGTTTTCGTCGTCGTCGTTGCCTTCATGCTCGCCGCGAGCCGATTCCGGCCGGCGCAAGGCCGCCACCAAGAGCCAGATGTGGCCCGGGTCGACATGACACCTTGGAAGCACGCCAAGGCACTGGGCGGGTTTGTTTGCTTCTCTACGATCGCGTGCTATGTCCTGCTAGCGCAGTGAGCGGCTCGGCGGCCAGCTTGACAGACCGCAGGAACGCGATGTTGGCTTGGGCATCCTCGAGCGCGGAAGTCTTCGCGTCAGGGCCGCGATCTTGCTCGACCGTGGCCCATCCTTCGTAGCCAGCTTCTCCCAAGGCGAGTTTGAGCGCCGCGAAATCCACATCGCCTTGGCCTAGCTGGCAAAACACACCCTGGTTGCAGGCCTCGTAGAATCCGACACGATGCTCGACACTTTCCCTAAGAATGCCGCTGTCGAGATCTTTGACATGGATGTAAGTCGTCCTCGACGCATAGCGCCGAAATACTGCGATGGGGTCGAAGCCAGCGTATAGCGAGTGGCCGGTATCGAGGCATAGGCCCAGCAGGCGCTCGTCAATGGCATCCATGACTTGTTCCAGTTCGTCCGCGAACTCTACGCAGCCCCCCGCGTGGGCGTGCATGCACGCCGTCAAGCCGTATTCTTCGGTGACAATGCGGGCAGATGTGCGAATGCGTTCGTGAATCCCGGACAGTTCGACTGGCTCGAGGCGTGGCGCTCGGGCAGGATCGCCCGCGTAGTTCGAGCGCACGGGCGACAGGCTATCGATGAAGACCACCTGCCGGGCACCCAAGGGTTCGAGCATGCGGCAGGTGCGATGAACCGCTTCCTGCACTTCCTCCCAGGCGCAGGCCTGATGGAACGGACGGAATACCACTCCGGCCGTTAGCACGAGACCCCGCGCGGCCAGATTGTCCGCTAGCAGGGACGGGTCTTCAGGAACATAGCCGACCGGCCCAAGTTCGATTCCGGTGTAGCCAGCTTGGCTGGCTTCATCGAGCACCCGCTGCCAAGGTGGATTTGACGGGGCGTCGGGAAATTCGACGCCCCACGAACAGGGTGCGTTGCCGATCAAGATGGACATAGCGTCCTACCAAGGGTGAAGCGGGTCAGGAGTCTTGGATGGTAGCGGAGGAGTTGATTCTACTCGCCCGCGACGTAGCGAGCGGGACACTGCCGGGCCGTTGCCGGTCAGATTCTGCCGCTTGCTAGGCATCTGCGCTCTCTGCGGTCGGGTTCACTGCCCGAGTGCCCGCTCGATGTAACGCACATACTCGGGCCGGGTCCGCCATTCGGCGATGTAGGGCGCGTACCCGTCTTGGGTCATCCACCACTGAGGTTGCGACTCCTCGCGATCAAAGTCGCCTTCGGGGTAATCCGCGCCGTTGGCGCTTGCCTCGACGGACGTATTCCAAGCCTCCACGGCTTCGCGCAGCCTCGCGGTCTCGGCTGGCCGCTCGGCGGTGATGTCTACGGTCTCGTTGGGGTCGGCGGCCAAGTCGAAGACCTCGTAGGCCTCGCTGTCGGACTCGTTCCTGACAATCTTGAGGTCGTTGTCGATCAATGCGATCCGTCCGGTGTGACGGAATCCGATCGGCTGCTCGCGCCGTCCCTGCTCGCCGTCGAAAAGGGGCTGCAAGTCGATTCCGTCTTGGGGCTGCAATGCCGCCTCAAGAGGCAGACCGGCAACGGCCGAGATTGTGGGGAAGATGTCCATCGTCGCAGCCGGGAACCCGGTAATGCGGGCTTCTGCGATGCCTTCCGGCCACTCGATGATCGCCGGCACTCGGATGCCACCCTCGTATAAGCTGCCTTTGAACCCGCGCAGGCCTCCCACCGTTTCCGGCTCGATCCTCGGCAATCCGCCGTTGTCGCTAGTAAACCAGAGCACTGTCTCGCGCTCGACCTGCAACTCCCGCAAACCGGCTCGCAGCGTCCCGATGCTGCGGTCCATGGCGACCAACTCTCCGTAGTGGTGCTGGGAGTTCTCGTCCAAGCTGGCGAAGGCGGCTCGGTCCTCCTCCGACGCAATCCACGGGGAGTGGGGCGTGCCGTACCAGATTACGGCGAAGAACGGGTTGGATTGCTCCACCTGCCGTCGCATGAATCGCAGCGCTTCGTCGACGATGACCTCAGACGAGTCCCCTTGTTCTTGCACGAACAGGCCGCTGCGGCTCATCAGGGGGTCGCGCTCGAAGAAATTCGTCACCGAGAGCCACGTGTCGAACCCGAATACGCCTGGGTTGTGCGCGTCCTCGGCCAGAATTGGCACGCCAGGGCCGCGCAAGCCATTGAGATGCCACTTGCCGAAGTGCCCGGTTGCGTAGCCTGCTTCGTCCAAGGCCCGGGCGATTGTCCGCTCTTGGCGCCGCAGCGCGAAGCCATGGTCTTCAACGCCGGTCCGATCGTTGGTCCGCCCGGTCATCACGGTGGCGCGCGTGGGCGAGCAATTCGGCGCACCCGCGTAAAACCGGTCGAACCGCAATCCCGCTGCAGCCATGGCGTCAAGCTCTGGTGTCTTCAGGGCGGGGTGGTTGTAGTAGCTGGTTTGGCCCCAGCCCATGTCGTCGGCCATGACCAGGACGAAGTTGGGGCGGGGATCGGCCGGTTGCTCGGGAGCTGCGCATCCAAAGACGCTGAGCACTAGGGTTGCGAAGGCGGCTGCGCGCCCGGTTCGAAGGTGCGAGGAAAGGGGCTTCATGCGGGTTTCGATTCTAGCAGCGGACGACTGCAACCGACTGGGCGGGCAGCCTTGTCTCCTTCGACCGCCGGACCTGCCGGCCGGGTAGCACTGCGCTTGGCGTGACTCGCAGGCGTGATGAGTCAGGCGTGATGAGTCAGGCGTGATGAGTCTTGTGGCTGGCGCGGCCACCAGCCTCCCTCTACCTTGTTCCGGCACGCGACTGCCGGGCGATCGAGCAAATGTCATGGTCGCGACCATATAGCGCTACCCAGCCGCCCGGTTTGCGCTGTCACCTATCCGCCCGGTCTGTACAACTCCTGCCACCCCTGCCCCAAGACTCCCATGAGGGCTCATTTCTGAACAACGAAGACACTGTCTGCGACATTGTCCTCCGATGTTGCGGAAAGTTGCGGAACAGTGGTATGCTTATCTCACTACTTGCTTGAGAGTTGGCGTTGGCTCTCCAATCCTCACCAAAGCAGTTACAGTAGCCCGAGCGGCCTCACCAGGACACCGAGCGTACTGTCATCATCGACCTGACAATGCCTCCGTGCGTTCACGGTCTATTCCCTCAGGCCATAGTCAAAGGACTCACACATGACATCTTCCACCGGCACGATCAAGCGCATCACGGATAGGGGCTTCGGCTTCATCGCTGCGTCTGACGGCACCGAATACTTCTTCCACCACTCCGCATGCACGGACACGCCGTTCAATTCCATGCGCGAAGGCGATAGCGTGACGTTTACGCTTGGCGAGGGCCCGAAGGGTCCCCGCGCCGAGAACGTCTCGCTCGCGTAGTCGACCCCAGACTCTAACCCTGCTGACCGTAGGGCTGTCGGGATCGGAGTCTCCCGTTCTCGCCAGAACATTCGTGCTGCCCCCGACCACCTGGGTGCAGCGTGCGGGGGTAGTCCCAAGCCGTACTGGTTGAATCCAGCCACTCCGGCTTGGTGACAGGACTGTACTTCGGACTCTGCCGGCAGCACGCCGGCAATCGCCTCTAGGCCACTGATCGGGGGCTCGTTGAGTCAACAGTGCCCCAAGCAGGACGGAGGCCCGTCTCGCGCCGACCTCTATAGCGGCTTGATCCGGATGCTGCGACACTCGACCTGCATGGCAGGTCCGGCGTGGAGTTGGATCGCGACGATACCGGCTTTGGCCCTGTCGTCGGTGCCTTCGAAGGTCACTTTGCCATTGAGCGTCAGTCGCACGCGATCGCCTTCGACGCGGATCTCGTAGCGATTCCATTGCCGGGGGAGCACGACATCCTTCGCCCGCCGCCAGCCTTCGTCCGGCGTGGCCATCAGACTGCGGCCGCGGCCTTTTTCTTCGTAGAAGTTGCCCCAAGCCGAACGCTCTCCGGCATCCGAGAAATCCGCTTGGTAGCCACGGACGATCCAGCCGGGGCCCGGCACATGCTCGCTCCGAAACTGGATGCCGCTATTGCCGTTCCGCAATCGGACTTCGAGCCTCAGGACAAAGTCGTCAAACGATTTCCGGTAAATCAGGAACGTGTTGGTGTCGACTGGATGGCTGTCGCTCGAACCGACAATCGAGCCCTCCCGAACGGACCACAGGTCGGGGTCGCCGTCCCAACCATCTAGGCTAGTCCCGTCGAAGAGCAGGACGTAACCCTCGTCCCGCTCGACTTCGGTGAGTTGGTTGGGCTGCGAGAGGGCTGGGACACCGACAACGAGCAACGTTGCGACAAGCTGCTGGAAGGTTTGCTTCACGTGGTTTCCGTAGCCCAATTCTGGCTGGATGCATCATCTTATCCCATGTGAACGCGCGGCCAAGCATTGTCGCAGGGGCGCTCGGGGTGCCTCGGGAACATTCGTCCTGGCTCTTACGGACGCGAACCGCCGCGGCCCGGGCGAATCGGCTATGCTATTCGTCGAATTCTGATCTGCCGCGAACCGAGACCTTCGATTTGCGGGTGCGTCAGTGAAGTCGAGGTCCATCATGCGAAATCTACTCTGGCCCACGTGGCTGACCGTTCTGTCACTTGCATTTGTCTGCGGGTTGTCACCCGTGGCTATGGCAGCCGACTTTCCCGCCATGAAGTACGCCGTCGATGCGGAGTGGCCGACACTGCCACCCGGCTGGAATTTCGGCGAGACCGCCGGCGTGGCGGTCGACGGCAAGGGACACGTGTACGTGTTTCACCGAGGCGAGAACCCCATCATGGAGTTCGCGCCCGACGGCCGCTTGGTCCGCTCATGGGGCGAGGGTATGTTCATCCGGGCGCACGCTATCCGCGTGGATCCCGAGGGCAACATCTGGACGGTCGACAACGACACCCATCTAGTCCTGAAGATGGACCCGACCGGTCGTGTGCGGATGGTGCTCGGCCGCCACGGGCAGAGTGGCGAAACCGATGAGCTGTTCAACCGCCCCACCGATGTGGCCTTCGGTCCGAATGGCGAGATATACGTTAGCGACGGTTATGGAAATTCGCGTGTCGTGAAATTCTCCAAGCAGGGACGTTACATCACGGCCTGGGGCAAGCCCGGCAAGGGCGAGGGCGAATTCGACACGCCGCACGCGGTGGCAGTGGACAAGCAGGGCCGGGTCTACGTGGGCGACCGGGAGAACTACCGCGTGCAGGTATTCGATGCGGACGGAAAATTCCTGACCCAGTGGAAGCACGTCGGCTCGCCCTGGGGCCTTGAACTGCGCCCAGACGGGACGCTGTTCATGTCGGACGGCCACAACGACCGGATTCTGAAGATGAATTTGGACGGCAAGGTGCTTGGAAGCTTTGGCCGCAACGGCCGCATGCCGGGAGAACTGAGCTTTCCCCACCATCTTGGCGTCGATGCCGAGGGCAACATTTTCGCTGCGGAGATCAAGAACCACCGCGTGCAACGGTTCAGTCCGCAATAGGGGTCCGGTCTCCCGGCAGATCCAAGCCTGCGTGCCCGGCCAGCAACGGGCACGGGCGACTGGCGTTGATAGAGTTGCGCAGCCAAGCAGCCTGTGAGGCCGTTTGCCTACCAAGCCGCTACGGTGCCGTCCTTGCGGGGATCGGTACCGCCGAACAGCACGCCGCGCTCCCAGTCGATGTGGATCGCTTGGTAGCCGCCCATCGGTCCCGATGTCTTGACCGAGTGCCCTTTGCGAATAAGCTCCGCCGCCACTTGCGGCGAGATCCCGTTCTCCAGGCCGACTCCGCCGCCGCTGCTGTGGCTGGCGCGCGGAGCCTCGCCCGCTTCCTGCACGTTCATGCCGAACTCGATCATGTTGAGCAGCACTTGGACGTGGCCTTGGGGCTGCAAGTCGCCGCCCATGACGCCGAATGACAACCACGGCTTGCCGTCCTTAAATGCCATGGCCGGAATGATGGTGTGGTACGGACGCTTGCGGCCCTCGATCCGGTTGGGATGATCCGGATCGAGCGAAAACAGCGCTCCGCGATCCTGCAAGAGCAGGCCGGTTCCGGGCACGACCACGCCGGAGCCGAACCCTTGGAACAAGCTGTTGATGAACGATACAGCATTGCGATCCTTGTCCACGACCGTGAAGTAGACCGTGTCGCCGGCACCCTCGATCCAATGCACCGGTCCCTGCACTCCGGACTCGACGCTCTCGGCGGCAAGGGCAGGGTCGATCCTTTCCCTCCTGCGCCGGGCATAGTCCTTGGAAATCAAGGTCGCAACCGGTAGCTTGGCCCTCTCTGGATCGGCCAACCAAGCGCCAAGGTCGGCGAATGCCAGCCGCTTTGCCTCAACGAACAGATGCAGGTAGTCCGCGGTGTTATGGCCGGCGGCCTTGAGATCGAAGCCTTCCAGAATGTTCAGCATTTCCAGAGCTGCCATGCCCTGTCCGTTCGGCGGCAGTTCGTAGATGTGGTGTCCCTTGTAGGTTGTGCTGATCGGTTCGACCCAGTCGGAGTGCTGGTAGGCCAGGTCCGCCTCGGTCACGGGCCAGTCGAGGCTGTTGAGCCGCTGGACGATCTTGCGGGCGATTTCACCCTCGTAGAATGCCTCGCGGCCGCCGCGAGCGATCTGGCGATAGGTCCAAGCCAAGGGCTTGTTCACGAACACGTCGCCGTGCTTGGGGGGCTTGCCATCGGTGTAGTACGCCTTGACGAACTCCGGGTCGTCCTTGTACGCGGAACTCTGGCTGGCCCAATTCTCGGCGAAGATCTCCGACACCGGGAAGCCCTGCTCGGCGTATTCGATCGCCGGCTGGAGGACCTGCTCCAAAGACATCGTGCCGAAGCGTTCCAGCAGCGTGATCCAACCGTCAACAGCACCCGGCACAGTCACCGAGAACGCTCCCTTGGCCGGAATCTGATCGAGCTTGCGACGCTTGAAGAAATCGATGCTGGCTGCCTCGGGCGAGAAACCGCTGCCGTTGAGGCCGGACAATTCGCCCGTCTCGGCCATGTATACCAAGGCGAACATGTCCCCGCCGGGGCCGGTCATCATCGGCGCCACCAAGGCGAGCATCGCTGCGGTGGCTATGGCCGCGTCGACGGCGTTGCCGCCGTCTTGGAGGATCCGCAGCCCGACCTGCGAGGCCAGTGGCTGGCTGGCAGCGACCATACCGTTGCTCGCCGCGACGGCAGATCTTCCGGCTGTCGGGATGGGGCGGACGTCAGCCGCGGCGATGCCCGACATGGCGGTCAGCATTAGAAGGACGCATCGAATCGACACAGTCAAGACCTGCGATGCGCCCGCAAGCTTACCAGACTTGGCTAGGCCTGTCTGAGGCGGCCTGCCAGGTCCGTACTGCCGCCCACGTCGGTCAGGCGGAAATCCCGGCCGCTGTGGCGGTAGGTGAGCTCGGTGTGGTCCAAGCCGAGCAGGGCGAGGATCGATGCGTGCAGGTCATTGAGATGGACCCGATCTTCGACCGCCCGCAACCCGAGCTCGTCGGTGTTGCCAATCACCTTGCCGCCGCGCACGCCGCCCCCGGCCATCCACAGCGTGAAACCGTACGGGTTATGGTCCCGACCCTCGGTCCTGCCCTTGCCGCCGTCCGATGTCGGCGTGCGCCCGAACTCGCCGCCCCAGATGACCAAGGTCGAATCGAGCAGCCCGCGCGACTTGAGATCGGTTAGCAGTCCCGCCACCGCCTTGTCCGTCTCGGCGGCTCGGTCCAAGTGGTTCTGATCGCAACCGGTGTGTCCGTCCCAGTCGATGGCGTTCTTGCCGTTACCGGACCAGACCTGCACGAAGCGGACGCCGCGCTCGACCAGCCGCCGGGCCAGCAGGCAGCGGCCTCCGAAGTCGGCGCTGACCGGGTTGTCAAGCCCGTACAGGCGCTTGGTCGCCTCTGACTCTGCGGCGATATCGGTCGCCTCGGGCGCGGTCATCTGCATGCGGAAGGCTAGTTCGTAGGACTCGATGCGAGCCAGGAGCTCGGAATCGAGATTTCTCGCTCCTGCGTGTGCGCGGTTTAGCGACTGCAACGTGTCGAGCATGTCCCGTTGCTGCTCGCTGGACCGCCCTGCTGGCGGATTGAGATACAGGATCGGATCCGGGCCGGGCCGAAATGAGGTGCCCTGGTAGGCGGCCGGCAGGAATCCTTCGCCGTAGACTTCGGGACCGGAACGCACCCCGCCCTGTAACAGCACTACGAACCCTGGCAAGTTCTGGTTTTCGCTGCCGAGCCCATAGAGCACCCACGATCCGAGGCTCGGCCGGCCAATCCGCGGCCAGCCGTTGTGGATCAGGAACTGTGCCTGCGAATGCGTGAATCCCTCGTGGAAGTTGGAGCGAATGATCGCGAGTTCGTCGGCTTGCTGGGCCACGTGCGGGAACAGGTCGGACACTTCCAAGCCTGACTGTCCCCAGCGCTTGAACGTCCGTTTCGAGCCAAGCAGGGTCTGCTGGAGAAACTTGCCGTTCTGGAAGTCTTCATCGCCGAAGCTGCTGGGAGGCCGCTGCCCGTCCAACTCGTTCAGCAGGGGCTTTGGGTCGAAGGTCTCGATGTGGCTGGGGCCGCCCTGCATGAACAGGTGGATCACGCTCTTGGCTGTCGCCGGCAACGGCGCGGGGCGGGGTGCCAGCGGTGCCCGCGCAGAACCGCCGGACTGCGCGAACAGGTCCAGTGCTGCGAGCCAGCCCAGCCCCAGGCCCGCGTGCTGCAGAAAACTGCGCCTCGACGTGTCAGTCCACATATACGAACTCGTTCATATTGAACAGCATCAGGCACAGTTGCTGCAGGGAGTTCCGCCTGAGAAAGTCAACGGCGATCCGGCGCTCCGCATTCGTCGGATAGCGGCCCAAGGCAAGCGTCCAACCTGCGTCGACCTGCCCTCCGAGATCTTCCCCGGCCATCGTCCGCAGTCTCGATGCGAAATGGTCGGCCTGCTCCAATACGAAGGCGCTGTTCATCATGGCCAGCGCCTGCGGGGCGACTGTCGACGTCTCTCTGCGGGCGCAACTTTGGGCGGTGTCGGGCGCGTCGAAGATCTGCAGCATGGGCAACGCCATGGAACGCTTGACCTGCAGGTAGACTGTCCTGCGGGCATGCTCGGACGGGTCGGGGTTAGCGGGCCACAGATGGGGCGTGCGGGCTGCTAGGATTTCCTCGCTGGTCAAGGGCGGGATCACTCCCACGCCGCCCATCTTCAGATTCATTGTTCCGGCGATTGCGAGGATCGAATCGCGGATGGCGTCCGCATCCAAGCGCTGCCTGCTCATGCGTCCGAACAAGCGGTTGTCCGGATCATGGGCAATGCTCTCGTCGCTAGCCAAGCTGGCCAGGCGGTAGGTGCTGGAGAGCATCATCTGGCGATGCATTGCTTTGATGCTCCAGCCGCTGCGGGCGAATTCTAGCGCGAGCCAGTCCAGCAAGCCTGGGTGGGTCGGTGCCTCGCCCTCGCGTCCAAAGTCGTTGGGCGTGCGAACCAAGCCCCGCCCGAAATGGTGTTGCCAGATGCGGTTGACCATGACGCGGCCGAGCAGCGGCTGCTCATCAGAGGTCAGCCACTCGGCCAAAGCGGCGCGACGGCGCGGCACGAACCGGGTTCCTTCGGGCTCGTCCAGCGGTGGGCCGGTCGGCAGGGCGGCAGGGAAGCCCGGCTTGACCAATTCGCCCTTTTTCCGGAAGTCCCCGTGTGCCAGCACGTAGGTTTCGGGCACGTTCTCCTCGTGGCCCAGGACCTTGGCGCTCTCGTAGGGCTCCGGGGCTTGCAGATACGCCTCGCCCAAGCGCTCAAGCATCGCTCGCCGCTGATCTGGGCTCAGGCCTTTCTGAGTCGCCTTGGCCATGCGTTTCAGGATGCGGGCCTGCTCGAGCAAGGGGAACGAGCGCGTGCTTGACTGCACGTCAAACAGGCTGACCAGCGGGATCTCTTTTTCGACGCTGCCGGTGAAGAACGCCGACAGGCGGTAGTAGTCCCGCTGGCTGATCGGATCGGATTTGTGGTCGTGGCAGCGCGCGCACTCCAGCGTCAGCCCGAGGAACGCCGACCCGATGGTGTCGACGGCCTCGGCGCGCCACTCGGCGCGGTAGAGGTCGCCGTAGTAGGTGTATTCGACGGGAAACGCGCCCAGCGTGAACAGGCTGGTGCCAATCCGGCGGCGGACATTTTCGCGCTTCTCTGCCGGCAGCGTTAGCGTGCCCTCTAGGTCTAGGTCAGTCGGCCACAGCTCGTCGGCGGCAATTTGCTCGCGGACGAAGGTCGTATAGGGCTTGTCGCGGTTGAAGGACTCGATCACGTAGTCCCGGTAGCGCCATGCGGTTGTGTAGTAGTGGTCCGTCTCAAACCCCGAGGTGTCCGCATAACGCACCAGATCGAGCCAGTAGCGGCCCCAGCGCTCTCCGTATCGCTCCGACTCCAGAAGTCGGTCGATCAGCTTCTCGTAGGCGTCCGGGGAGGAGTCTTCGACGAATTGCTGAACTGCGTCCGGCGTCGGCGGCAAGCCGTGCAGGTCGAAGTAGGCGCGGCGTAGGAGTGTGCTGCGGGAAGCGGGTTCGGCGGGCTGCAGGCCCTGCGCGTTCAATTTGGCCAGTACGAACGCGTCGATCGGGCTCCGAACCCAGTCGTCGTCGAGATCCGGCAACTCCGGGTGCTCGGGCTGCTGGAACGACCACCAAGAAGGAGAGTTGTCCGCCACGGCATTCTCGGGCCAGTTGGCTCCCGCATTGATCCAGTCCTTGAGAACATTGATGTCCTTTTCAGACAGCCGCGCATCCCCGGGTGGCATGCTCAACTCTTCCGTGCCTGTGACCGCGTGTACCAGCAGGCTTTTCGCGGCCTGACCGGGCACGATGGCGGGCCCTCGCGTGCCGCCCTTGCGGGCGCTGGCTGCGCTGCGAAGGTCCAGTCCGGACATGCGCGCCTGTCCATGGCACGCAGAGCAATGTGTGTCGAGGATGGCCTTGGCAGATCCGGCCAAGTCGGGAGGTGGAGTCTCCGCAAGTCCGGGCAGCGCCGATACGGCTGCGCACGCTGCGAAGCTTGCGATCCGGGCCGCCGCCAATTTCAACGAGCGGACATACCCCTTTCGCTGACAGCCGGCAGACTGGCTGCGATGCCGCATTCCGCCCTGTTCCTCTACCGCGACAGTATAGACGAGTCAACGGATTTGCCGGGTGCGGATAGGGCACGCTACGAGCTGGAGGTCGCACGGGCCGCCGTTGGGTACCTTGGCCCTGCGTCCGACAGTGAGAGTGCCGCTAGGGTCTAGATTTGCTGCGGAGGATCGCGCTTGGACGACTCAAGGGGCGCGGCCCGCCAACCGCACTGCGCGACCTGCGATCGGAACGCAGCATCCGCGGTCACTTGCCCTGCCGCTCCACCCAAGCGTCGACTTCGGCTTGGTCGGCCCCGAGACCCTTGACTGTGTTGGGATGCACCGGACGCTCTCCTCGCGTGCCGGGCCAGGCCGGGGGCGGATGGGCGGCATGCCACGCCTTGATCGCTCCGTCGAGCGCTCTGCTCCGGCCGCTGTCTTTCTTGAGCGGGTTGCTCTCGGAAATATCCTCCCCGATCGCATACAGTTCCGGTTGGCGGTCGAGGACTCGCACCAGCTTGTGCTCGGCGGTGCGCGTGGCGAATTGCCCGCCTTCATCGGAATGCCAAAAGAGTTGCTCGTGCGGCGGTGAGCTCTCAGTTCCGGCAAGGTAGGGCATGAGATTGACGCCGTCGAGATCTGCGGGCGTCTCCAGTCCGGCTGCCGCGACAACCGTAGGGAAGATGTCCAACGAGCTGACCGGCGGATCGTAGCTGTTCCCGGCCGGCAGTTGGCTTGGCCAAGCCATGACGAACGGCACGCGCACCCCGCCCTCGTAGACGGTCCCCTTCGTCGCTCGCAGCGGCGCATTGTCGGAGGCATTGGCTGGTGTGGGGCCGCCGTTGTCGCTCAAGAAGAAGACCAGCGTGCCATCGCTCATGCCGAGTTCCTCGAGCAGGGCCAGCACCTCGCCCACGCCGTCATCCAGGGAGGTGACCATCGCGGCATAGGTTTGGCGCCGCGAGTCGCCGATGGAGTTGACCCGTTCGAGCAATTCCGGCGGCGCCTGCAAGGGACCGTGGGGAGCGTTGTAGGACAGATACAGGAAGAACGGATGTCCTGCGTTGCGCCGGATAAAGTCCAGGGCGGCCGCGGTGAGCTGTTCGGTCAGGTAGCCTTCCACGGGGATCTGCTCGCCATGAGCTTCGAGTGGGATCAAGTACTCGCGCGCGTCCGGGCCGGCGGACTGGAAATAGTCGTGCCCGCCGCCGAGCAGGCCGAAGAACTCATCAAACCCGCGTTCTTTGGGATGGAACGGTGGCGCATCGCCCAAGTGCCACTTGCCCACGATGCCGCTCACATAGCCAGCATCGGAAAGGACCTCAGGCAGTAGCGTTTCACTTAGGGGCAGGCCCTCTCCGGCGCGGAATTTCGGGTTGCGGACATGGCCGAAGCGATGCTGGTAGCGCCCGGTGAGCAGCCCTGCGCGGGACGGGCTGCAATACGGGTGGCTAACGTAAGCGTTGGTGAAGCGGACTCCCTTGGCGGCGAGACGATCGATGTTAGGTGTTGCAAAGTCCCGCAGCCCGTGGAACCCGACATCGGCGTAGCCCAGATCGTCCGCTAGCACGACCACGAAGTTCGGTGGGCGTTGTTCTACGGCCGGGGCGATCGTCGCATCGGGCCCAGAACAGGCACCGAACACCAAGATTGCCAGCAACACCCCTCGCATGTCCAATAGCATGGCGCACGACCTCCCGCCGCGTAAAGGCCGAGCGTGCCAGACATTCATCGCGTGACCGCCCCATTCTCCACAGCGCAGGCGTTCGGGCGAGCCGTGCGTGCCGAAGCTTAGGGTGTTGGGGAGATTGGTGAAACAGCCTGGGAGTGGCGAACTGGACACAGCCGTCCGAATCCGTGCTGCCCCTGGCGTGGCCGGAACTCGCTGGAGGTTCCCAAAGCCCGCATCGCGATATTAAAATGACGGCAGTTCCAGCCGTGTTCCCTCGGCTCGATGTTCCGGGGCGGTGATTCCATCTCTCCGGCGCTCATCCCCGCGGGATGTCGCTGACACCCACTGGGGCGGCCGGTCGAGTTGACGACGCTGGACATAGGCGGAGTCTGTGCGCAGTCATGGCTCTACAGCACACGGCGGCGCATGCTCCGGTGAGGTGTTGCAAAGCGAATAATCCGATCCGGGTTGAGAGAAGGAGGTTCCCGTGAGGAGTGCCATGATTGCGATTTTGTTGCTCTTCGGAGTGACTTTGAACGGAGCCGCCCAGCAAGAGGGCGGCTCGGACGATGGGCCCGACCCCGCACTGGTGGAGAAGATCCAGGAGCTGGGTGGGCGGGTCATGCGGGTCGCCGCGAATGATCCGGGGCTGGAAGTCGCCTTCCACCTCGGGCGGAACAAGGACGGCCTTCGCCAGGCCGACGCCTCGGATTCCGATGGTCCGCGGTCGCCTGCCTTGGATGGCGAGCTTGCGATGCTGAGAGACCTAGGGCGCTTGGTGTCGCTCCATCTGGGAGGGACTGACGTTACCGACAAGGGCCTTGCACACCTAGCGGGCCAGGCAGCGCTCAAGCGCCTCCACTTGGAGAAGACAAAGGTGTCGGACGCGGGCTTGGCGCATCTCGCCGGCTTGGAGAGCCTGTCGTATTTGAATCTCTACCAAACGGAGGTGACCGACGCCGGGTTAGCTCACTTGGAGGGCCTGAAGAGCCTGAAAAACCTGTACTTGTGGCAAACGAAAGTCACCCCGGAAGGAGCCGAGAAGCTGCGCCAGGCACTGCCGGCCTGCACCATCGACCTCGGCTGGAAGGCGCCCGAGGAATCCGACGAAGCTGACGAAGCCGAGGAAAGCCAGCCCGCCGAGAACTGAGCCAGAACCGCGGAGTCGGGGAGAGTCGGGCGGACGCCGCCCGGGTGCCGGACCGGCTGGGGCGGCCGGAGGCCTATCCGAGTTCGCCTCGATTCGCGGCCTCGACTAAGTACTCCGACGCCCGCCGAGCGAGCGCCATCATTGTGAGCGTCGGGTTGACGCAGCCGATCGTGACGAAGGCAGCGCCATCGGTGACGAACAGGTTCTTCACGTCATGGGTTTGGTTCCATTTGTTGAGCACCGACTTGCGCGGATCGCTGCCCATGCGCGCCGCCCCGACCTCATGCGTTGCGCCGCCCGGCCAGCGCGGGGTTGTGATCTTGCGGATGTCTTCGGCGCCGGCGGCCAGCAACATTTCCTCGCCGGCGTCGGCGGAGTACTTGAACAGGCGCATCTCGTTGTCGCCCCACGAGACGTTCATGTTCAGCGCCGGAATGCCCCAGGCGTCCTTGACCTGCGGATCGAGCTTGACGTAGTTCTCGTAGCGTGCCAAGCATTCGCCCGAGGTGCCTAGGCTGAAGCGCCAGTACGAGTCGGACTCGCGCACGGCCCGCTTGAAGTCTGCCCCAAATCCGGGGATGCGGGAGATTGCGGCGGGTGAACCGAAGCTAGAGCCGTTGCGCATCTGAGCGCCGAATCCGCGGATCATGCCGTTGGTGTGCGGGCGCTCGACGTTCAGAAAGCGCGGCAGATAAAGTCCGTTGGGCCGCCGCGGCGGCCCGGTCCAGCGCTTGTCTTCCTTGACCGGCAGCACGCCAGAGACCCCTCCGTACATGTGGTCCATCACATAGTGCCCCAGAGTGCCCGAAGAATTGCAGAAGCCATCGCCGGAATTGAGCAGTATGCGGGTCGATTCCAAGGTCGAGGCGGAGAGGACCACAACCTTGGCTCGGATTTCCCTCGGTGCGCGAGTCAGCCGGTCGTAGTAGGCCACGCCATCGGCCAGTCCCGTGCCCTTGTCGGTGGTGACGTGGGAGACAACTGCGTCCGTTAGTACCGTGCAATTGCCGGATTTCTCGGCGTCGGCGACCGTGGTCCAGACGCTGGAAAAGTAGGAATGGGTGACGCAGCCGTGCTCGCACGGGCCGCAGTAGTGGCAGGGCTGCCGGCCATTGAGCGGCTTGGTCAGGATCGCGCTGCGGCCGATGGTGACATTGCGGTCGAAGCGAGCGTTGACCCTGTGCTTGAAGTGCTTCTCACCACAGGTCATGGCCATCGGAGGCTGCATGATGCTGTCTGGAAACTGCATCAGGCCGAGGGGTTCTCCGCTGATGCCGACATAGCGCTCCACGGTCTCGTAGTACGGGACCAGCTCCTCATAGGTCACGGGCCAGTTCTCGCCGTAGCCATCATGGCTGGCGGCGGAAAAGTCTAGTGGCGATAGACGGTAGCTCTGGCGCGCCCATGTCAGGGAACGCCCGCCGAGCTGGCGCCCGCGCGTCCACTGGAAGGGCTTGTCCGCCGGATAGGTGTAGGGATTGCGGATATCGTCGACGAACCACGTGAAGTTCGACTCGCGACAGGCGTACTTCATGCTTTGGATCGGACGGTTGCGGGCGATCTCCGGGGATTGGCCGCGGTACTTGAGGTCGTAAGGGAGCAAGTGTTCCGTGAATTCGGCCTCGGTTGTGCGGTGGCCCGCTTCTAGCAGGGCCACCTGCATGCCTGACTCGGCGAGCGTCTTGGCGACCCAGCCGCCAGTCGCGCCGGAACCAACGATTACGGCGTCGTAAGTGTCGTGATTCCTGCTAATGATCTGCATGAAGTCGGGTGCTCGGGCTGGTAGGGGGATTGTATTGCGCCAATGCAATCCCGGCAAGGAGTGGCAACCTTGCGCCGCGTGCCCACAGGTCCCACACCGCGGTGGCGTCTAGATCGCTGTCACTTTCGAAGTTAGCAAAGATCGCCCGCTCGAAATCCTCGTTTCGTCCTACCTCTTGCGACGCCCCGTGGTAATCACGCTTCGTACAACCAATGGGTCAGGGCGATTCAAGATCGCTAGCCCAGCGAGCCGGCGCTTCAGGCAAGGGTGCATCTATCCGCGATATGGCACAATGACGCGGGGGCGAATCCGATTCAGTCGCTACGCTGCCTGCGTCTTGCGCCGCGAGCGCCACGCCCTTGGCTTCGGATCGTTCTGACGGGAGTGCCCCAGGAGAATTTCGATGTCGAAAGTGCTGATAACGATCGGAGATGCCGCCGAGGCGATGGACACGCTGTATCCCGTGTACAGAGTCCAAGAAGACGGCTACGAGGCCGTCGTGGCGGGGCCCGAAGCTCGCGTCTACCCGTTGGTGATGCACGAAATCCCTCCCGGATGGGACATCACTCGCGAGCAGCCCAGCTATCACCTAGAGGCAACCGTAGCCTTCCGGGACGTCGACTGCGACGAGTACGACGGGCTGTTCCTTACCGGAGGCCGCGCTCCGGAGTACATCCGCTACGACCGGGACCTGATCGGCATTGTCCGCCACTTCTTCGAGCACGACAAGCCTGTTGCCGTTGTGTGTCACGGAGCCGAGATTGTTGCCACGGCGAACGTGATCGCCGGGAAGCGCATGGCGACGATCCCGAAGTGCAAGTTCGATATCGAGGTCTGCGGAGCGACGTTCGTTGATGAGGGCTGCGTCCGCTCAGGCAACATGGTCAGCGGGCGCGGCTGGTTCGATCAGCACCTGTACATGCCAGAGTTCATGAGGATGCTCAAAGCCTTCTCGCTCTTGCGCGAGCCGGAGCCCGTCGCAGTTCGAGTGCAGGGCTAGCCGCCTGAGCTAAGTCCCGGCCCGGCATCACTCACTCCGCTTGTGGAACAGGGGTGTCCTCGCTGCGGCTGCGGGAATACCCGGACCACGCGCGCGGATCGTACATTGAGCGCCACCAAAGGGCCTACAATGAAGTCTCCGCCATTCCGCGGCTGGCTGGTCCCGGAATCGAGACTTCGCGGATTCTGGCTGAACATGGACTGGTGGATTTGGGTGCTGGCGGGCCTTGCGTTGCTTGCCCTCGAGGTAGCCTCCCCAGGCGGCTTCTATGTCCTATTCTTTGGCGTTGGAGCCCTTGCAGTCGGCTTGCTAGCCGCTCTGGGCGTGGCCGAGACGCTTTGGCTGCAGGGAGTGCTTTTCACCGCCCTGTCTGTTGCGTCGCTGCTGTGTTTCCGCCGCCCGATCCTGAACAAGATGCGGGCGCATGAGCCGGTCGGGGAAGTCGATACCCTTGTGGGGGCAAGTGCCGTCGCGCAAGGCAAGATCGCCCCAGGCGGGCGCGGGAAGGCGGAATTGCGCGGATCAACATGGAACGCGAGGAACGCGGGAGAGTCTACCATCGACCGCGATCAGCTGTGCATGGTGGAACGGGTCGACGGACTGACCCTGTGGATCCGAGCCGACTAACCGAGTAGGAAAGGAAGATTCAGAAATGGAATTCAGTTTGATTGCCCTGGCGGCACTGGTCGTGTTGGTGGTGATAATCATCGCGAAGACGGCTGTGGTGGTGCCCCAACAGAGCCAGTACGTTGTCGAGAGACTTGGCCGGTATGCCGGAACCCTTGATGCCGGCTTCCACATCTTGGTTCCGTTCTTGGACGCGATCCGCTACAAGCACTCGCTAAAGGAGTCCGCCGCGGACATCCCGGAACAGATCTGCATTACCAGTGACAACGTTCAAGTCGGTGTCGATGGCGTGCTGTACCTCAAGGTCCTGGATGCCAAGCGGGCATCGTACGGTATCGGGAACTACCTCTTCGCGATCACCCAACTCGCGCAGACGACGCTTCGCAGCGAAATCGGAAAGATCGAACTCGACAAGACCTTCGAGGAGCGGGCCCACATCAACACGCAGGTGGTGGACGAACTGGACAAGGCGACCGAACCTTGGGGCGTCAAGGTGCTCCGCTACGAGATCAAGAACATCAATCCCCCTCACGACGTGCTCGCGGCGATGGAAAAACAGATGCGCGCCGAGCGGGAGAAGCGCGCCACGATCCTGGACTCGGAGGGGCTTCGTGACTCGGCAATCAACACTGCCGAGGGTGAGAAGCAGAAGGTAATCAAGGAATCGGAGGCAACCAAGCAGCAACAGATCAATGAAGCGGAGGGCGAGGCAGCCGCCATCACGACTGTTGCGACCGCTACGGCCGAGGGGATTCGCATGGTGGCTGAAGCGATCAACGCTCCCGGCGGGTATCAGGCAGTGCAGCTCAGGGTCGCCGAGCAGTATGTCGATAAGCTCGGGATGCTGGCGAAAGAGAACAATACGATGATCTTGCCAGCTAACATGGCCGATGTTTCATCGATCATCGCGACTGCAATGAGCGTGATCAAGCAGACTGGCGATCAACAAGACGGCAACTAGCCCGACTTCCCCGCGCCGGACAGAGACGCATCGTGAGGGTTCCCGACTATCCGGCAGGACCGGCCAAAGTCGAGAGGCGGTATATGGGATCGGACGAGTCTGCGCAGCGGCGTTTCGGAAGTCGCTTCGAAATGATCAGACTGATCGCGGTCTTGGCCGTCGCGGGGTGCGCGGCGGGCGCCGCCGCGGAGACGCAGGCCGAGGCAACCGCTTGGCGGGAACGTGCGCCACGAAAGCCCGGCACTATCACGGAGGCGATGTGGGATCGCTATGCCCGTGAGGTGCCGAACTGGTTGCGGGACGCGAAGTTCGGAATCTACGCCCATTGGGGCCCGTACAACTTGGGCATGGAGGACTCCGGCTACACGGGGGGATTGAACAGCTGGTACCCCAAGTTCATGTACGTCAAGGGTCATCCCTACAATCTGCACCACATCAGGAAGTTCGGCCCTCTGGCGCAAACCGCCTATAGCGATTATTTCGAGCGATTCTCGATTCCGAAGTTCGATCCCGGAGAGTGGGCCGATCTCATAGCCGGAGCCGGGGCGAAGTACGCCGGACCGGTGTCGATGCACCACGATGGTTTCGCCATGTGGGACAGCGAGCTCGTCGAGTGGAACTCCATGACTTCGGCTGCGAGACGCGACATCGCGGGCGAGCTGATAGCGGAGTTGCGCGAGCGCGGGCTGCGAATTGTCTCCAGCCATCACCACGCGCACAGCATCTGCGGCCAGTACTACGGCGGCAGGCCTGACAAGCCGCGGGACTTCCCGATCGATTTCGATTCGGAACTGAGCGACCCCAGATTCGCCAAGCTGTACGGCAAGTTCGACACGCAGCAGGAAGCGGAGCGCTACTGGCTGGATGTCCGGAAGGAGTACATCGTCAAGTACCGCCCGGACCAGCTGTGGTTTGACGGGGGCCTGCGCTGGTTGAGCGAGCAAGTCCTATTCGAGCTGACAGAGTTCTACTACGATTTCTGTGACCGAGAAGGCATCGAAGGCATCATCTCCCAGAAGAACGACCAGATTCCGCGTCGCGTTTCGATCTTGGACTTCGAGCGCGGCGGCGCGCGCGAGATCCTGCCTCGGGTCTGGCAGACGGACGACAGCCCCGGCCCGTGGATGTACATCGAAGCCATGGAGTTCAAGGGCGCGGAGTGGGTGATTCCGCTGCTGACGGACATCGTCAGCAAGAACGGCGTGCTGCTCTTGAACATCGCCCCAAGGGCCGACGGATCGATTCCCGACCAGCAGAAGCAGACGCTTCGCGAGGTCGGGGGCTGGCTGCGAGTGAACGGAGAAGCCGTCTACGGGACGCGTCCGTGGAGAGTCCACCACCAGGGAGACCAGCCGCACTTCTACGCGCAGGGCAGGGGCCGCAACACAGTCTTCGCGAGTTTCGAGTCCGACGACCTGCGGTTCACGCGGTCGGAGGACGGCAAGACTCTCTACGTCTTCGCCATGGCGGAACCTGAGAACCAGCTTGTTGTCGAATCGCTGCTAGGGGCCGATTTGGAGGACGATGCAGCCGTGCGCTTGCTGGGCGGCAGCGCCGCCCTGCCAGTCTTGACGGATTCCCGTGGCCGCGCCGTATTGCCAACAGGACGGCTGATTGCAGGCCGCTCGAACAAACTCAAAGGGCCGCTAGTCTTCAAGGTCGAAGGATTGAAAAAGAGTCGGAAGACTTTGCGTTCGGCACTCGAATTGCACCCGCCTGAGCATCCGCCCGATTCAGCTAGACTCTAAACGCGCCATGCGAGACCGCCCCTACTATGGCTGGTTCATCGCCGCATCCTGCTTTTTCATCCTTGCGATGACAGTGGGGATGCCGATGTACGCCATGCCGTTCTTTTACGACCACTACATCGCGGAGTTCGGCTGGGACCGCGCCGAGACGACCTCCGGGTTCTTCTACTCGACGTTGCTGATCCTTCCGCTAGGGGGACTGCTTGTCCACCGTTTCAGCCCGCGGAAACTGATCATTTTCGGAGCGGTGTCCTTCGCCGTCGCGTTCAACTGCCTCGGGTCCATGCAGGGCTCGCTTGCCCTCTACCGCCTGACTTGGTGTCTCGTGATGGTCGGGTTCGTCTATTCCGGTCCGGTTCCCAGCCAAGTGCTGCTCGCCAACTGGTTCAGCCGCAATCGCGGCAAGGCCATGGCTCTGGCCTACCTCGGCTTGGGGATCGGCGGCGCGATGTCGCAGAAGTTCGTGGCAGGTCCGTTGATTGAGGCGTTCGGCTGGCGCGCGGCCTTGCAGATCATGGGCGGTTTGATCTTGCTGGTCGTGCCGGTGGCGCTGTGGGTGTTGCGGGACAAGCCATCTGACATGGGACTCGACACGGAGCCGGCTTCGGAAGTGTCGCGCGAAGCGACTTCAGAATCGCTCACGTTCGGCACGTTGCTGGCTCGTTGGCCATTCTGGCTGGTGACAGTCGGTTCCTTCCTCAGCATTGCGGCGATCGGCTCGGTCAACCAGCACATGAAGCTGCTGTTTCTGGACGTGAACCTCTCTGCGTCGCTCGTCGCCGACACAACGTTCGTGATCTTGGCCTCCAGCTTGCTGGGGCGTGTCATCACGGGTTGGCTGGCAGACCGCCTCCGCAAGAAACTTGTCATGGTCTGCGCCTACTTGCTCGTCTCGCTGCCGGTGCCGCTGCTTTACGTGATCGAGCAGCCGCTGATGACCTACGTGTTCGGGATGGCGTTCGGGTTTGGCTTGGGGGCGAACTACATGCTGATCCCTTTGATGGCCGCGGAATTGTTCGGAACCGGTTCTCTGGCGCGGGTCATGGGGATTGTGTGGCCGTTCGGACAGGTCGGACAGGCTACGCTCCCGTTTCTTGTCGGGGCGATGCACGATAGCGCGGGCAACTATGATGCTGCCTTGGCCGTCGTGTTCGCGATCGGAATGATCGGTGCGGGCTGTATCGCGCTCCTGCCGGGCAGATCGCCGCGTACAGCGGCAGCGTGATTTGGTCTGCGATCTAGCGGTAGACGTCCGAAGCCGGGACTGATCAGACGCTGGGCCGCACAGCGGATTGGCGATCCTGGATTAGGCTGCTGCGCGTCGCACTCCGCAGCTCGGCGGCTCGGGACCATCAAGTCCGGGCCCTACCGTAGCCGGATCGTCCATGCTTGGAGGACTGGGTGGATGGAGTCGGATTCCCTAGGTCGGTTCGTGGTCGGCTTGCTGCGTTGGGTTCCTCCCCGGCCGATTCAAGCGGCAACGATGGCCGAGCTATCGATCATCAACTGGGCAATCCTCCCTCGTCGTAAAGCAGGTCGTCATGCTCCACGGCCGAAGGCCCAGGTCCCAGAAGGCTGGCGCAGCGCTCGCCGATTGCGCCGAGCTCGCGAGCCAAGACCTCCGCATCGCGTCGATGCATCTCACGCGCCAAGCGTTGACGCAGTGCGACAGTGATCGCTCCAGTTATGGTTTCGCCCGTCAATTGTGCCAGTTCGCGGGCGAGCAGGCAGGTCTTGGCGTTCTTGATACTGAGGCTCACTATGAAACTACCCGTACTGATTCAACCCTATGCCATCGTGCGATCGACTGCCAAGCCAATGGACGGCACCTGGCTAGGCCCGGTAAGGACGGATCCTAAGCCACTACAAGCCAAATCCGATGCGAATCGGAGATAGCAATCGCTCCAACCTTTCAGACTTCTTGCCAGAGAGGGGAGTATTTTCCAAGCTACACAGGTACCATCACACTCCCACCTCTTGGCGGTGCAAAATCCACCATGGCAACTCCCTGCCAACTCGGTTCGCAGAGTCCCACCGCCCAAGGTGCCTAGGGGTACACCCCGTACACTGATGCCTGCGGTCGGTGGCGGAGCCATAGGCAACTCCACCTGTCGTTGCTGCGGAGGGATGCCAACAAAGGAGCGGCCCATGCGAGCTTGCATAGCTGGACTAGTAGCGATTGTTTTGGCGGCCTGTGCCTCGACCAGCGAGAACCTTGACCGAGTGTCGCAATGGGGTCGGTGGGAAGTGGCCCTCATAGCTGCCGAAATCGCTCCAGAGGATACAAGCCTCACGATCAACCTGAAGGCTCCCAGTGGCGCTGTCCACGCAGCCGACGGGTTCTGGGACGGCGGGGCGCATTGGAAGGTGCGCTTCATGCCGGACGAGGCGGGCTCTTGGACGTATAGGACTACCTCCCAGCCGCCGCTGACCGGGCTTGACGGCCAAGAAGGGTCGTTCGAGGTCACGGCTGCGGCGGAGCCGCCAACGCCCTTTCTCCGGCACGGCGCCGTCAATCTCTCGTCCGATCGTCGCCATTTTGCTCACGCGGATTCGACACCCTTCTTCTGGCTCGCGGACACAGCGTGGAACGGTGCCTTGAAGTCCACGGACGATGCTTGGGATGAATATCTTGCCGACCGTGTCCAGAAGGGCTTCAGCGCGATTCAATTTGTGACCACCCAGTGGCGCGCTGCCTACGCGAATGCCGAGGGAGACGTCGCCTACACGGGATTCGAGGAGATTGCGATCAACCCGCGGTTCTTTGATCGGATCGACAAGCGCATCAATGCGATCAACGACGCTGGGCTCTTGGCCGCGCCAGTTCTTCTGTGGACTCTGGGCGAGCCCGCGCGCAATCCCGGGAGGCTGCCTGAGAGTCAGGCCATCAAGCTTGCGAAGTACATGGTGGCTCGCTACCAAGCGAACCATGTGGTGTGGTTCTTGGCAGGGGACGAGAACTTCTCGGAAGAGAGCGGCGCGCGCTGGCGCAGGATCGGCAGGGGGGTCTTCGGTGGTCGCCGGCATGCGCCCGCCACGATCCACCCGCAAGGCCGGCAGTGGTTCTTTGACGAGTTCGCTGACGAGGAGTGGCTGGACGTGATCATCTACCAGAGCAGTCACGGCGGCGGCCCGGTGACACTCGAATGGCTGCACTCCGGGCCCCCGGCCCAGAAATGGAACCAGCAGCCGGTCCGGCCGGTCATCAATTCCGAACCCGGATACGAAGACATCCTCGCCTTGGAACGGGGCCTGCCCCACACTGCAGATGATGTGCGCCGACAACTGTGGTGGAGTCTGCTGAACACCCCGACGGCAGGCGTCAGCTACGGAGCCCACGGAGTGTGGAGTTGGGAATACGAGGCCGGTGTCGCGCTCAATCACGACAGGTTCGGTGTCGCAAAGCCTTGGGCGGGGGCGATGAGACTGCCCGGCAGCGGACAGGTACGGCACATTGCCGACTTGTTCAATTCGATCGACTGGTGGACCCTTCGACCAGAGCAGGAACTTATCCCGAACCAGTCCAACGCCCCGCAAGGGCATATCGGTGCGGCGAAATCCGAGGCGGGTGATCTGGCTGTAGTCTATCTTCCGCAGGGTGGCGAGGTGAGCCTGAATCCGGACGTGCTATCGACCGCCTTGAGCGGGTTTTGGTTTGATCCTCGAACCGGCGGGCGCACGCCGGCCGATTCTGCAACCTACGCTGCGCCGAGCAACGAAGACTGGGCGCTTGTGCTAGCGGCAGAATGACCCGCTTGGGAAGCGGCGCTCGGTCGAGATGTGTTGGTGACATCCTTTAGCATCGAGGGCTTGGGAGTCTGCGCCTCCATGCCTCGCTGGGATCGGATCTTCCGTGGGTGGCCGACTCGCAGCGTGGCGCACCTCTTGCTGCGATGCCATCGAGGCTTTCTTGTGCCGAACCGATGAGCGCTACTGTGATCGATCAGCCACTCGACGGCGCATCTCTTCGAGCTTGTCTAGGTAGCACTGGCGGTAAGCACCGGGATCCGCGCCGAAGGGGATGCTCCCCGTTTGGAAGCCGACGAAGATCTGTTCGGGATCGTCTTTGGCGAGGTGGCGCAGGGTTGCGACTTGATTCTCAAACAGGTCGGCCAGATGGTCGTGTTCGGCCAACAGCCGCTGCAGGACATACACGCCAAAGGAGATGTGCCGCGCCTCGTCACGTTGGATCAGCCGGACGCCTCGCTTAAGACCTGGGAACCGGCCGCCCTGCTCGAAAATCGCGTGGAACACGGTATACCCTGACTCAGCGCTTACCCCCTCGACGTAGAAGTGATAGAGCATGATGGACCGCAGTAGGGCCTCGGGGCTGTCGTCTCCCAATAGTGCCTGCATGGCCCGGGGCAGACGAATGGAAAACATGTCGCCTTGCAACTCGGGGTAGGGAATGTCGACGCCGAAGCGGCCCGGCAGTGCCTCTAGCAGCCAGCGCTCGAAGAACTGGACGTGCCGCGCCTCTTCATACATTTGTGCGGCGACAAAGATCTCCTCCTCGATCCAGCCGCCACGGCGGAACCGGAGCTGCAGTGGAGCCAGCTCGTGGGTCACGCCACGCTCACCGACCCGGAAGCCCGAGACCAGACGCAACAACAGCTCACGCTCGTCGTCCGTGAGCGACAGCCAGTCGGAGCGCTCCTGCGAGAAGTCGATGTCGCTTGGATCCCAAGCGCGTCCATGCGACGCCGTGAACAGTCGCATAGGAAGCGAGTCGTTGTTTAATGGCATCGGAGTCGCCGCCCTAACAACCGACTGTAGCGCAGTGCGGCAGTTGCAGATCGGTCGATGCGCCCGGCAAGATCCGCCTTACCCGCCGCTGACGAATGCACTCGGTCGACATCGTTCATGCTCCAAGCAATCGAGAAGTGGGTTGGACCGAGACGGTGACAGAGTGAGGGGCCAATAGCCATTGAATCCTGGCCGATCTGATGAGGGCTGAGCGGATCGGTCTTGCTCCGTGGCAGTCCGTGCCTCACTTCCAAACCGACTTCAGCTGCCAAGCGTCCAGTGACACCACGCGCGCGTTGCCGCCCTTCTCGAATAGCGAGAGTCCGGTACTGGACGGCGATGGGAAGACCCGATCGGTGATCGCGATTTCGCCCTCGCCCGCAAACACTTCTACAACCGATCGATCTACGAGGACCCGCAAGCGGACTTGGCCCTCGACCGGTGCCAGTCTTGCCGAGTGCCGACCAGCGAACGACTCGTGGAAGTCCACCTTGCCGGACTTCCTGCGGTCGACATAGACCTCGGCCGGAGAGGCCGTGAAGCCAACTAGCGTCTCCTCGTCTGTGCCCTGGAGCAAGCGCACTCCGACATCTCGGGCTCCATCCACGGCGACCACGAGCTGCAATTCGAGCGTGTCGCCGGAGAATCCCGCCTGCTCGATTTGGTGATTGGCTTCCGCGACGCTCAGGTCGCGCAGGCTCATGCTGGCGCCGCGCAAGCTCTCGATCTCGCGCGCGGGCTGTTGGACGAGTCTAAGTCCCTTGTCAAAGCGCTTCAGCCGCAGTTCGCGGGCCACCGATTGCGCCCCGCGCCACGGGGAGGTCGGCTTGTCCCTCGCGTACATCCAGTTGCTGATCCAGCCGATTACCAGCCGCCGCCCATCTTGCTCCGGGACATCCGAGTACGACTGCGCGGCATAGAAGTCGCGCCCCCAGTCCAGCCAGAGTGCGGTCTCGGGTGGGTTGTCGTTGATGAACCTCTCGCCGTCAAACTCGCCCACGAAGTACTGACAGCCCGAGCCCAGCCAGGGATGTCCCATCCCGGAATCGACCTGCAGGATCCACTTGCTCTGGCCGGGCTCGCCCTCCACCGGGAGTTCGAACAGGTCCGGGCATTCCCAATTGCTCACAGGATGCGCCCCTTCGGGGCCGAAATCGCTGAGGAACTTCCAAGTCTTCAGGTCGGGCGACCCGAACAACCGGACCTTGCGCTGGTTGGCCAGCACTACGGCCATGATCCAACGCTCGGTTGCGGCGTGCCAGAAGACCTTGGGGTCGCGGAAGGCAGGATCGTCGATATCGATGACAGGATTGCCTTCATAGTCCGTCCAAGTCCGCCCCTTGTCGGTGCTGTAAGCGATGGACTGGGTTTGGTCGCTCGCGGTGCGGCTGGTGTAGATGGCCACCATTGGCGGCTTGCCAGCGCTCCCGAAACCGGAGCTGTTAGCTTGATCCACAACCGCACTGCCAGAGAAGATCATGACCTCGCCAACCTCGGGCAGGGCCACCGGCAGGTGTTTCCAGTGGAACAAGTCCGGGCTCACGGCGTGGCCCCAACTCATGTGACCCCAAAGGTCGCCGAAGGGGTTGTACTGGTAAAACAGGTGCCATTCGCCGGCATGATAGACCAAGCCGTTGGGATCGTTGGTCCAGTTGATGGCGGGCGAGAAGTGGAATTGGGGGCGGTAGGGCTCTTCGTACGTGGCTGTCTG